>Ga0315914_1002195_pt1 | contig 29908 bp, 21 predicted proteins | sample MpolenodulesMG_FD_203920 | JGI IMG/M metagenome (GOLD analysis project Ga0315914, IMG submission 203920) | Medicago polymorpha root nodule microbial communities from Los Angeles, California, United States - elongated nodules | ecosystem: Host-associated > Plants > Roots > Nodule | place: USA...
ACTGGTGGTGGTAGCTGAAGCTTGTTCAGTAATATAGCTACTGATGATGGAGAACACAGTAGAAAGATAGCAAGAATGGCAGTGACAAGCATCACCATAGAATTATTAATGTTCAACATTATTATTGCCAATAACGAGTTAATTTTATTTCTTATGTAAGGTGCAAATTCTAACTAGAACTAAGAAAGGTATTTATAGGCATATTGGCATCATTATAAGCATGCAATGCAATAGGTGGAAAATGTGATGGCAACTTGATTAACCTAGGGAAAAGGGCACGCAAATTAAGCAACATTTCTCATGTCAAAAGAAACATTCATGTTTGAAGTTTGGTAGAAGTGACTCCAAAAGGGCAATCCAACTTTGGTATCTTAAGTGGGGCCATCACATCATCTTAAAGAACTTAACCAGTTTTTTTTTACTCTAATGTACAACTCTTAACAAGTCATATAGGGTATGTAGTCAATCTCTCGTTCCTGTCAGGAACCGGTAGGGCAAAGGGTAAGAATATGAAATTTAGGATCGATGACGGGGAAGGTGAAATCCGTCCCCACCCCATTGTCATGCCTACAATATAACTTCAAGCTTATATCAATTTTTTAACTACTTAAAAAGAGTAATTCTTCTAACAATTAATCTTATCTTAATCTTAATATTGATATTAATAAATATAAATGAAATAAAGTCTCCAAGCTAACCCTAGACAACCAAATCTAATTTATCTCTTAATAGAAAACCCTAGCCTGCCTAAAATATAACCAAGTTTACTATTTGGCCTAATTTGAATTGGAATAACCCTATCTGCCTAAATTAAATATGAGTTGACAAACAATCATTTATGATCCACTTCAAAATTTTAAAAAATATATAAAAAATGGCGTCTAACACTTATTAGATTATCGACATCTTAAATGTAAGGGAAATTAAAGATACCCTTGGTAGAGTAAGGATCTTCTCTATTTTCATAAAATAACTAGAGAATGCAATTTAGAGAGAGGTTGACATAAATAAATATAAAAAAATTAGAGGGTCATACTATTAGTGGTTCCACCACCATTAATTATTTTAATATTTTTTAAAACTTTTTTGTCTCTTTATATCTTCAAATGGAAGAAATGGAGAGGATCCTAACTTTCCTCGTCAACTACTCTTTTGTAAACGTGAATTGCTTTAAAGTTGTGTGGCTCAAGAACACATGCATACTTTTAAAGGAAATGCTAACAAATGTCTTAAGAACTTTTATTAAGAAATTACAATTCATAATATAATCTTGAAAGTGATGTACTTCCTCCTGTCACTATTACATGCAAAAAGAAGAAAAATAAATTTAGGTTCATTGAATAAGTGATGCATCTAATCTACATTACTGATCAAATACATAGATTATTCAATGAACCTAAAAAATAGTTTTTGTATATAATAGTGATTGAAAGGAGTATTTAGTATAAGAAAAATGTTGATTTGAAAAATATATTTCTCAAGGGCAAAAAACCCTCACAAATCTGCCAGACCCCGGCAACCACCCCCCACCCCCCATATGAGTTGACAAACAATCATTTATGATCCACTTTCAAATTTAAAAAAAAAAATATAAAAAATGGCGTCTAACACTTATTAGATTATCGACATCTTAAATGTAAGGGAAATTAAAGATACCCTTGGTAGAGTAAGGATCTTCTCTATTTTCATAAAATAACTGGGGAATACAATTTAGAGAAAGGTTGACATAAATAAAATAAAAAAAATTAGAGGGTCGCACTATTAATGGGTCCTACCACCATTAATTATTTATATATTTATATCTTCAAACGGAAGAAATGGAGAGGATCCTAACTTTCCTCGTCAACTACTCTTTTGTAAACGTGAATTGCTTTAAAGTTGTGTGGCTCAAGATCACATGCATACTTTTAAAGGAAATGATAGCAAATGTCTTAAGAATGTTTGTTAAGAAATTACAATTCATAATATAATCTTGAAAGTAATGTACTTCCTCCGTCACTATTACATGCAAAAAGAAAAAAAAAACTTTTTAGGTTCATTGAATAAGTGATGCATCTAAAAACTTTTCTATCATGTGTAAATTTGCACATGTTAAGAAGTTTAAAGAAGAAATTTTATATTGGAAATTGTACTTTTAATATTAAATATAAAACTTTTACATAAGTAATTGTTGTTTTCAAAAAAAAGTTACTACTATTAGTTACCTTAACATGTGCAATATTGCACATGTTAGACAAACCCTTGATCAAATACTTAAGAAAATGCCAACAAATGTCTTAAGAACGTTTATTAAGAAATTACAATTTATAATATAATCTTGAAAGTTATGTACTTCCTTCTGTCACTATTACATGCAAAAAGAAAAAAAAAACTTTTAGGTTCATTAAATAAGTGATGCATCTAATCTACATTACTGATCAAAAACATAAGTTATTCAATGGACCTAAAAAATAGTTTTTATATATAATAGTGATCGAAAGTAGCATTCAGTATAAGAAAAATGTTGATTTGACAAAGATATTTCTCAAGGGCTAAAAACCCTCACAAATATGCCAGTGTTGTCAAACAGCTCCTATTGCAGCGTTACAGAATTTGAACATGTCACTCTTGTTCCGTGATGCACTATTTAGTAAAAAACTCAAATAAGGTTGACAGTAGCGCCGCTATAGCAGGAATAATGTTCACTGTGAACCTAAATAGCATGTCGCCCCTAAATGTTGCTATCCTTTCACACAAATCTTAATCTTCTAATATAAGACATGAAAAAAACTATATGTGAAGTATAAAGCACAATCAAAAGACAGACTGTCCTGAATGTTCATGATTTACAAAAATATTTTGAGGTACTAGCTAGTTGCTTATTTATTTTTATTTTTTTTGGTACAAGCTAGTTGCTTATTTAACTGACTGTGTAATTGGAAAAACACATTTAGTGTTCTTTTGTATCATCAAACTGCATGAGAGAAGCAGTATAAATGTGTTGATACTTAATATATACAGACAGGTACGAACATGGAGCATCCCAAGCTTGAATAAAATAGAAATCATAAATACAGTATCAAAAAAAGAGTACTTGTTAAGGAAACAAGAAAACAAATAAAAGAAAAAAATTATGTGGAAAATGTCATGTTTTTAAAATTTCAAGGTATTATTAAATCACTACAAGAAAATCTGTAATTTGCAAGGGGCGGAACCCCTGGGAAAAGTAACAAAATTCCTGGCAAACAGGAAATTGCGAGGACCTAAATGAGGGGCATGATCCCACACAAAAACGCTCCTCGCAAATGTTTTTCAAGGGGTATATTTCACATGATCCCTGTGAAATATGCGAGGGTCAGACCCATCGCAAAGGCCCTGTAAAAAAGCGAGGGTGCTCTTTGAATAACTTATGGTAAAACGGTTCGGTCAACTAACTCACTTCAAACTAATGTAACATCACATCAGTTTGACAGACTAGCTTTGCGAGGGACAAAGTGAGGGCCTTACCTTGGTCTATTTTTATTTTTTTTAAAATAATTTATTTATTTTGTAATACGAATTTAATTTTTTAATTAAATTTAAAATTGATTATTAATTTTTGTTAATCAAAAAGTTTTTCTGCGACGATCTAACACTTAAAAAAACCTATTTCAAATTTAACACTATTTGAAAAATACAATTAATTAAAATAGAGTTTAGCCAAAAAGAGTTCTGACAAGGTGGCAAGCAAGATCCGGCATGATGTCCTTGATGAACACTTAAAGCTTGTATAAAAAAATTAATTTAAAAAAAAAAAAATTCTTTTCTAATTGTAAATTATGATGAATGAACACTAAAAAAATGATTTTTTTTTCTAACAGTAAATTAAAAAATTTGATGAATCAATAACTCCAATACCTTAGTATTTATGAACTTTTTTTTTTCTTTCTATAAAATAGAAAAGAATTTATGATTTTTGGTGTGAAGATGCGAAAAACATGAGGGGAAGAGTAAATAATTTTTCTGAATATAAGGACATTTGTGACAGGGGTATATCCCTTGCAAAGGCCCTAGGACATTTGTGAAAGGGGTATATCCCTTGCAGGGGTACATGTTTTTCTGATGATGAGAGGATCATACCTCTTACTTAACGGATTAGGATTTGCTACAATTATTTTTCCCACAGTTTTAATTCCAGCCGTTGGACGAATTTGTGCCACAAGACCTCACAATGTTGTAATCTAATCCAATGGCTCAAATCAAAACTGTGTGTAACCGTCAGTTTTCAACGGCAGCAAATCCTGGTCCCTTACTTAACCCCTCACAAATTTCTTCACAAAAGACAATGCAATCACCTTTTTTTGAAAAGATCCCTCATCAATCAAAGATAACATAAGACAAGGGTAAAGCCCTCTTAAATTTATCGGATTTTGAAGTTAAAAATAGAATGTTTCTCGTCTTAATATTTGTGAGGGATATTTTGACAGGGATTGCTTTGGGCATATACAATTTTTTCAAGAAGGTTTTATGCGGGGGGGTTCGCCAAGGTCTTGCTCCTGACGAATTTGCGAGGTGTTTTTGCCCCTGAGAAATATCTCTGTCAAATCAACATTTTTCTTGTACTGAATACTTCTTCCGGTCACTATTATATGCAAAAAAAAACTATTTTTTAGGTTCATTGAATAATTGATGTATTTGGTCAATAATGTAGACTAGATGCATCACTTATTCAATGAACCTAAATTAATTTATTTTTTGTGTAATAGTGACAGAAGGGAATAGATTACTTTCAAGATTATATTATAACATGAAATTTCTTAACAAACGTTCTTAAGACTTGTTAGCATTTCCCTTAAAAGTATGCATGTGATCTTGAGACGCACAACTTTAAAGCAATTCACGTTGAGGAGAGTTACAATCCTCTATATTTCTTCCGTTTGAAGAAATAAAGAGACCAAAAAAAATTAAAAATATAAATAATTAATGGTAGTGGGACCCACAAATAGTATGACCCACTAAATCATTTTTTTTATGTCTACCTGTTTAAATTGAATTTTTCATTTATTTTAAGAAAATAAAGAAGATCCATACTTGACCGAGGTTACTTTTAACTTCCTTTACATTTAGGATGCCGCTTATCTAATTAATGTTAGGCGCCGTTTTTTAAATTTGGAAGTGGATCATAGATGATTGCTTGTCAATTCCTATTTAATTTAGGCAGGATATTTTAGGCAGGCTAGGGTTTTCTATTAAGAGATAAATTAGATTTGGTTGTCTAGGGTTAGCTTACAGACTTTTTTTTTTAGGAGGGAATATAATATATATATATATATATATATATATATATATATATATTTTATATATTTATATTTATTAATATTAAGATAAGATAAGACTAAATGTTAGAAGAGTTATTGTTTTTAAGTGGCTAAAAAATTGATATAAGATTAAAGTTGTATCGTAGGCATGACAATGGGATGAGGACGAATTTTACCTTCCTCGTCTCCATCCCCGTCTCTAAATTCCATATACTTACCCATTACCTTACCCAATCCCCGACGGAAATGAGAGATTGAACTTCCTTCATATCCTATATGAGTCCTTAAGAGTTGTATCATTAGAGTAAAAAAAAAAAGGATAAGTTGCTTCAAGATGATGTAGCATCACGGACTCCACTGACGGAGCTACGTAGAGCTCGGGGGTTCAAGTGAACCCCCTCAATTCTTAATTATACATTTCAATTGTTATGTTTTTATCATGTTACATTTCAATTGTTATGTTTTTATCATGTTGAATCCCCTCAAATTTAAACATTGCACACATTTGCACAAGCTACATCACTTTTTCCCTGGCTGTGTTGTTTAAGTATACTGAAATGACACAAAGCTTATGACCGACAATTGCAACAGCACGTGTCCTATAACAACAAGTATTATAGTATATCTTGTCACATATTATTAATTAGTTTAGTGAATGGTTAGGAGAAAGTCTTACATAGGCACAAATACAAATGAAAAATGTTTAGACACACTCACATGAATGGAGAAAAATAAATGAGAGAAAAATTAGTCACATCATTCAATTATTTTCTTTTTTAATTTTATCACTTTATGTGTGTGCGCCTAACAACTTTTTATTTGTGTTTGTGGCCAAATAAGTATTTCTCGAATGGTTAGTACGGTAATATTATTATCTTGACATCATGTTTGCTTTAATTTGATGAATGACCACCCTTTGCATTTTTTAAGAAAAGTTGTTAGTACAATTAATGTGTCTATTTTGTATGTTAATATTACCAAATTATTTTTTTTCTTCTGTATTTTAGTTAAAAGTGTAATTAATTTTGTTGTAGAATTTGTTCTAGTTAAACTTTTAACCTTGAATTTATTGTTCAATTCACTAATCGAAATATATTCAAATATAAATCAGTTTACATTCAACTAACGTCTAATAAGAATTAATTACACAAAATCAATTCATTGAAAATTAATTTTTGCCGCCCTAACACCAAACATACGCTGAACCCCTTGTTCCAGGGTCCTGACAACGCCACTGACGGACTCCTCTTAAGATACGAAAGTTGGATTGCACCTTTGGAGTCACTTCTATCAAACTATGAATGTTTCTTTTGAAATGAGAAATGTTGCTTAATTTGCGTGCCCTTTTCACTAGGTTAATCAAGTTGGCATCACATTTTCCACCTATTGCATTGCATGCTTGTAATGAAGCCAATATGCCTATAAATACCTTTCTTAGTTCTAGTTAGAATTTGCACCTTACATAAAAAATAAAATTAACTCGTTACTGGCAATGATAATGTTGAACATTAATAATTCTATGGTGATGCTTGTCACTGCCATTCTTGCTATCTTTCTACTGTGTTCTCCATCATCAGTAGCTATATTACTGAACAAGCTTCAGCTACCACCACCAGTGACAGGACCTGAGTCACTTGCATTTGATAAAAACGGCGGAGGACCGTATGTTACTTCTTCTGATGGAAGAATTTTTAAATACGTTGGTCCAAGTGAAGGTTTCAAGGAATATGCTTACACTTCTCCTAACAGGTAAATATATATATCATTCATCAGCTATTACCCTAACATGAATCAAGTGACCGTTTACTTAGTAATTTATTTTTATAAATAAAAGTAAAAACAGAAAATGAAAGTAAAAAATGAATTCTGTGATGGATTTTCCGACTTCTCAGAAATCCAAGCAATATGTGGAAGACCTTTAGGATTAGGTTTCAATCATCAAACAGGAGATTTGTATGCAACTGATGCTTATCATGGGCTTGTAAAGGTTGGCCCCAATGGAGGGAAAGCAACCCAGTTAGTTGGACCTGCACAAGCCAATTTTAGTGTGTTTGCTGATGGTTTGGATGTGGACCCACACACTGGAATCGTTTATTTTACCATAGCTAGTACTAAATTCCAGCTCAGGTAAGCCTAGTTTTCTCTACTTACAATATTGTCTTTGCAGCTAAATACCAATTCTTCTCATAAATTTTCAGCTTATAATATGTATTCAGAAAAGAATATTGAAATAAACTGAAAAAGAACTTATAAACACGTGACAAGATGTTTTCATATATTCTCTCAAGTGTTTATATCATAAAAATATGTTCAAATACCTTATAAATATACCCCTAACATCGGCGACGCATGCTCTTTTCCATTTCTGCTTTCTTTCAAATAATTTGGAGGGTTCAATTATGTTATTGTTTATGGTTGATTAAACATTTGTTTAGTTTCAAAATCATAGAGGCAGTAGCACATTTTATGTTAGTGCATGCAAGTAACAAATGTGCACATAACTTGATTTTTAATAGAGATTTCCAGACAACGCTAACCAGTGGCATTGGAGATGATTCAGGAGGCCTATTGAGTTATGACCCAAGCAACAACCAGACAACAGTGTTGCTGAGAAATCTTACAGTGCCATCTGGGGTGGCAGTAAGCAGAGATGGCTCATTTTTACTTGTTGGTGAATATTCAGCAAACAGAATTCGGAGAGTGTGGTTGAAAGGACCAAAAGCAAATTCCTCAGATTTATTCATGCTACTTGCTGGAAGACCAGATAACATAAAGAGGAATTCAAGAGGCCAATTTTGGATTGCAGTTAATAGTGTTTTAGGATGTTCTACTTTGTCTTCGGGTGTTAGAGTGACCGAGAATGGTATAGTTTTACAGACTGTCTCTCTTGTTGAAGAGTATGGTGCTGAAGTAGCTAGTGAGGTTCAAGAGTACAATGGAACACTCTATGGTGGCTCCCTGCTTGCTTCTTATGCAATCATTTTTACTCCCTAGAGTTTTTTAATTGTTGCCATCTTCGTATGGCTACGAAAAAAATTACCTAAGGACTAAATAAAGAAAATTATTGGTCATTTTATACACTCGCAGTGGAATTCAAAAACATATACATAGACTAACAAAATGTACTGTTTTGATCACCATTTCCATAGACTAACAAAATAGACAACTAAATACTCAAACTCATGCATCACAGTCAAAGGCAGCATACTTTTCTGACAAAATAGACAACTATAAATACTCGAGAAATTAATTTTAATTTCTAACAGGATGTTTAAGTAACGAAAATTCTGTAGTCATAAGCTCAAGATTGTGTAAATGCCAAAGACCTTATAAAAAGCCACAAATAAGCGAATCTCTACTTTCTAAAGGCAACAGAGCCAAGTACTATACATTTGAAATGAGTGGTTATACACTCACATGAAAACCAGTAAAATTATTTTCAAACATTAATGTCCATCAATTAAGAACCAATTCAACTAGACAAGTAAAGCTGTAAACAACTATTCCTTAACATGTGATAATGTTTTTCTTATGACTTTTCCTTTACACATTTACCTTTTGGGCAGAAATCTCATCAAAGATCTAGCAATCCAGGGCTTTATCACAACCTAGTAAACTCAGCTAACAATGAAATTAAAATTAATAAATAAAAAGCAGAAGCATCTCCCTGTAACCTGTAATGTATTTTACTTTGGTACTTGTCACTTCCAAACCTCTAGCTTCTGCCTTCACCCAATTAAATTGAGAAGACAGAATAATTTAAATCCACTAATTTCAGCATGAGAAGGAAATTCTAACTAATAGACTACGAATAAACAATCACAGGTACAACAAGCATAAGTCCAGTACAACTGGGTTGATGAAAAATATATACAAGCTCAAGTACTCTTCATAAGAGTTACAAATTCTTGAAGATCTTCAAATTTCGTATTAGAGAGGCCTGCAACCAGAAATGTTCAAATCAGAACTATGGAGTTCAACCTGTGAAAATTATTCATGTTGCAGAGCAATGAATGATATTTTGGTTACCTTTGGCAGCATATATAGCAGAAATGTCCATTTTATTATTGTCAATCCTTTTTGCTTTCATTTTTCCGGTCTCTTCAATCTTGTTGGTGTTTAGCTTTCCTATCTTGAGTCGAAGTTCTGAGGCAGTTGTCATAATCTCTGCAGGAACACAACCATAAATGTAAAAATCTACTGACTTAAAGTTCAACATATAATATCAGCTAATAATTTGTTAATAATTTCAATCAGAAAAACCAAATAGATTCTTGCCTACTTGCAATAATGCAGAGCTCCAGGAAATTGTTGACATTATTTGTTTCATTTCTCTTTTACTAAGGTTCACAGTATTAACATCCTGACCTATGGTACCTTTATTGGTGCCTCCAAATGTTGCCCCCCTTTCAAACAAATCTTATCTTAATCTTTCCATATATTAATGAAAGACATTATAAGAAGTATAAAACACAATCAAAAGACGGACTATCCTGAATATCCATTATTTGCTAAAATATTATGAGATACTAGTTTCTTATATTACTGACTGTAATTGGAAAACAAAAATAAAACCATATCCAAATAATTCAATGTTCTTTTCTATTATAAAACTGCACGAGAAAAGTAAAATACATGTGTATACTTAGGGTCCGTTTGGATTGACTTATTTTAGAGCTTATGCAAAGCAACTTATGCAAATAAATAAGTATTAATGTATTATTTATAAGCTTGTTAAGGTAGTTTATGAAAAAACAACTTATGAATATACAATTTTCGTTAGTAAGATCTTATGAATTAACATAAAAGCATAGTTATTTGCATAAGCTCTTTTTCATAAGCTCAAAATAAGCTCAATCCAAACAGGCCCTAATTACATACAAACAAACAGGTATCAAAATGGATATCAATACTAGTTCTGAGTGGCACATGATCTTATCTGCAAAACGTTAAAACATGAACAATAAGATGATAAGAAGCTCTTAAATTACCCTGAAACAACTCAGTGTAAGAGTTTTGCTCAAATAATTGTACTGCCTCGCGTATATACCGAGCATTGTGAGAAGACTGACTCTCTAATGCATGAATTTCTTGATTCAGCATTTCAGACTCTTTCCCCACCTGACAGCACATTTATTAACAAGATAAATCAAATGAAAAACAAAATAAGTAACAATTTCACTATCTACAAAGTGAAGACTTTTAAGTTTTAACAATCTACATTCTACACTCTTATTAGTTATTACCTCAGCTAGTTTTTTCCTCAATGATTCTAACTGAGCATCTAGTTCTAGATCGGAAGTAGAACCAAGATCAATGTAATTCCCACTTGTTTCACCCTGAAAGAAAGTACGCTTTCTTAAGAAAAAATAATACAAAGGAACATAATTGAAAAAACAGCAACATAATTGTATTGTATGATGTTTATACACTGTCAATGAAAAGTTATTTAACACTAACATTCAATTACAAGTTTTCAATTTGCCACGTCATATTATACATTTTTAAAATAAAGAAATTGAAAAAACAGCAACATAATTGTATTGTTTGATGTCTTGGCAAGTTGTGATTGGTTGTCAGTGTAAAATAACTTTATACTTACAGTGCATTTCCTTTAATCTCTTTAAATTAAGGTAGGCGACCACAATATGGGTCGCAATATCAGAGATTGAGGCCACATTGACCATAATTAGTGAATAACAAGAAGTTGGAGCAGAACATACATTGAGAGTGTTTGGCAATTGAAAACATTGGGGAAGAGAAAAACAGTGATAAAGACAATATTTTTCCCAAACAGCAAGCTTTTGATCCAAAACAGATTGAACCTTTTGTCGAATGCAATCAACACCCTTCCACAAAATAAAATAAATAAATAATCAATTTTAATCAGAGTGTTCGTTAATTATCCTAATTAAACTTAATAATAATATGAAATTAAGAAATTAGAATGAAGGAAGGAGAGAAATGAAACCTGTGTGAGATGTTGGGATCTTTGAGTAGCTTCGGCATTGAGCTTGTTGGATGCTTCCCTGAAACAACAAGATTTAATTTAAATTTAATTTAATCAATTTGGTATAACAACAATTAAAATTTGAAAGAAGAAGAAACGAAAGGGGTTACTGGAAGTAGAAATCGAAAGAATCGAGGACGAAATCATCAACAGTGTTGAGAACTTCGTTGAAGAAGAGTTGTGGATTCAGATTCATCGCCGATTCGAAAATCGCATCGCTCTCACTTCCTTCCATTCCCGCCAGATTCGATTTCCAAAATTTCAGTCCAACCGTATAAATGATGGAAATACTCTTTGGTCCTTTGCAAAAGTCAGGCAAGTAGTATGTCCTATATCCTATATTTATTTTTTTGGGAAATGCTCATTTGGGTTTACTTTAAAAGTTTTTGTCCCGGTGAACTAACTTAGGTCTCTTGGTGGGGACGTTGCATATTATATGTCGCAGTCGGAGTTCGAATCCCGAACACCATATCGAAAAAAAGTCTTTTTAAATGATAAATTTTTATGAAAATTTATGTATTTAGTGTAATGAGAGTTGAAGTATTAAACTATTTTAAAGAATGATTTTTTAAATTTGAATGATCAAAGAGTGTTTCGGATATACTTGTTAGGAAGACTATTTTTTAAGTCCGTCTCCTTAAATTTTTGAAAGTATTATACAATTTGTTAATCTGTTTAAATCTTTACGTAAATAAAAAATATTTAAATAAATAATTATAACCATGTTTAAATATATTAATGAAATAATAGATCAATGAAATTAAACTCTATATTTTTATTTAATATGATATTTTAGAGAATTTGATTATATATTACATTGCATTTCACTTCTAGTTTATAAAAATATATTTAAATTCCTTAAAAAAAACATATATTTAAATATACAAAAATTACTGTACACAAATTAAATATACAAAATTTGAAAAGGTAAATAAAAACATCATATTTCAAAGTGTGAAAATAATTTGCTTGAAGAGGATAGTTTTTACTGCGTTAACATATTATCCAATAAAAACATCAAACTTCATAACAAAAATTGAATTTTTATTTAATATTCAAATGCTCGTACAAAACAATTCTTATGAGAATTTCTAGATCATTAATAATATGTCTACATCAATATGTTATATCATATCAATGTATAAAATGCCTAGACATTCAACCTTGTTTGTGACACTGACGATTTCTAATATGCCTCTTTTCAATTAAAATATCTTTGATTTTAACATCAAATTTCTAGGATCATATATATTTAAAGGAGGAATGAAGTGGTCATCGATGTCTACATTGACATTTGAGGCATCAAGAACAAAATCATGGTCATTGAAAAGATTGTCATCGTTCAAATTTTAATTAAATTGTTCAAGATTATCCTCTTCTACTTCCATCATTATTTTGAGGCTCTTCTACTCGTTTACCAACAAATTTAAGTTCTCCCTTTTGTGATTTTGTTAATTCGAACGCTCTTGTTTTTCCTTTCCTTTTTTTCATTACCAAATATGAATCATTTTGCAAAAACATTATACCAACACAATAAATTATAATTGGGTCAACAAAGAAATAAGTTCATTACTTACGATGACAACCACACCTTCTTTAGAATTTAAGTAATGTTTTGGGCCTAATGAACCACTATTTTTTATTGTTAAGGCCCAAATTTCGTACTTAATTTTTGGGAAATTTTACCTATACCCCAACACATATACTTTAACCCAACAAAAATTCAAAATTTCCAATTTTACCCTTTTTTTATTTAATTTTTTACATATTAATTCTTCACCCCCACATTCAACTTCTTCCAAACACATTAATTCTTCACCTCCACATTCAACTTCTTCCAATTTAGTATGAATTTACCCCCACATGATATCCATCTATGTTTCCAATTTGTTTCCTTCTTTAGAAAACCTTTCTGAAAATTTTCTGTAACGTTCATGTTTGCGTTTCCGGAATTTTACTTTGAAGCCATGTGTGATGAAATAAATATTCATATGTGAGGAAAGCATCAAGCCATGTGAGATGAAAATATTTGCATGCTTTGAAGCACTACGGAGCACTAAATATTATTATATCCCAATACTGCCATACAGAAAGAGTGACAGAGTAGTCATGATTCTGGAAACAAATATTGGAATTTCTGAATACGCTTTGCTTGCCTTTAGGGATTCAATAGAGCAGTGGCAACCAATTCCATAAAATCATGAAAACAACATTGAAAGACGATTTCATGAAATCATGAATACAACACTAAAAAACCATTTCCAGAAAACTAAATAACCCTGTCAAATCCATAAAACTTCAATCGATGATTCAAAAACAAATACAATTATTGGAAACGGGAAATTCACAACAATTCCAGTAACAATAATAATTCCGTACAAGAGTTGATCTCAATGGAATAAAAAATAAAATCGGAATGTTTCCGACAAAGAAAGGTTCTGTTGATGCGTTTTTTTCGTTTTCCAGAAAATGTAGGGTGAACAAGTGAAAGAGTGACTACTGCCTTTTTTATATTAAGGGCAAATTTGACATTTTGAATAAAATGTTGGGGTAAAGGTACAAATGTAGGGGTGTGGGATAAAATTTCCTAATTTTTGAGACCTAGGACGGTCGCCCTTCTTGCCCTATCTTGGATACGTCCTGCCCATCATCACTTGTAAAATTCAAAGTCAGTGTCGGGCATCTTTACGTTGGTCCTATAGCTCTTCTCGAAGTCCTTCGGAAGAATGACATATCTATTCTTACGAACAGCGTGCATTCCTGCTTCTTGAAAAATAGCAGATATCTGCAGCACCAACAATCATCACATAAATAATTAATGCAGGGTTAGGTTTTTGTCTTCCTTTCAAAGTTATCTTTCCACCACTCTTGAACTATATATCTGAAAATTGTGACATTCTTACAGATTCTAAAAGAAGCTACCAACCACTCCCGGAGGAAGTTACTAATAGAAGTGCAAAACAGTAAATTTTGATAGCTAGGCGAATCATTTACTCATTTACGATCCTAGAACTAATAAAAAGTATGCATGGTTTACATAAAACAATAAATCATGAACATTATTAGATACAAATTACAAACCTCAATAGCACTAATTTTGTCAGGACGGGAAACATAATCCTCCAAGTCCACCTCATCACTCAAGTTCATTTTGGCAGTGCAAACCTGTTACAAGTGAACCATCAAATAATATGCTAAAAAGCAACTGAAAATAAACTATTGATTAGTTCAAAATAAAGGCAATGAAGTTTGCAAAGACATTTATATTTCACACTCATGAAATATAAAATGGCCTGTTATTGAATATAAACATGGAATAGGGACACAATTATTATAACATATAGAAGAACTATAGCACAGATAGGAATGCGAAAAAAACTTGCTTGAAATACAAGCCTCTTTTGGCGTCTATCGGGCAAAGGGAACTCAATTTGTGGATCAAGCCTTCCAGGACGCAAGAGGGCAGGATCCAAAGTGTCTGCCCGATTAGTTGCCATCATGACTTTAACATTCACTGTCTGGTCGAAACCATCCATCTGAAGAAAAAATAGAGGTTTAACCAGAACATCAGAGAATATTTAAAACATGAGAAGTGTATTTAGATCAAAGAGTCAGATGTAAAGAGCTAAGGAAATTAAATCAATTTTAATTGGCAGAGGCGCAGAGCACATGCAAGAACCATAGAGATACCTAATTCAAAAGTTCCATGAGGATACGTTGTACTTCTCTATCAGCCCCAGTTTGGGCATCAAATCTAGCAGTAGCTATCGCATCAACCTCATCAATAAATATAATTGCATGAGCGTTCTCTTTTGCAAGACGAAATACATCCCGAACCATTCTTGGACCCTGAAATATAAACAGCTGAGAAGATTAGAAGATGCTGCGGTACACTTTTTTGCTACAAAATTTAATTCTTTTTTTATGAAGACAACTATTTTTGAACTCCCAGGAAGCTTCAGGAAGAGTAGTGGTTATAATCATGGACAGGAAACTACATACTAACGAAATCCGGTTGGAAAGGTCAAGAGAACCATATAATAGAATGTGAAACCTCGGCTAACTAACCCTCTAAAACAACTAACAGTTGTAACACATGATTCGCAAAGGAAAGATGCACAGTCCTAACAGAAGCTAACCCTAAACAGCAGAGAACATAAGATCCTCAAATACTGATTCATGTCTTATCTATTCTATGGAAAACATAAGATTCTCAAATACTAAGACATGTCTTGCCTATTTTTTAGAAATGTAGATAATCAGATAACTTTGTTCAATTTATTTCTTATCTCTTTTATAAGAGAGACAACTTTGTATTTTATTTTCTTTTAACATATTTATAATACAGATTTTCTTTAAAGTAATCCCAATAAAATATACATAAACGAGCAAATTACAAATGCAACAGGCACAAATATTGAAAATTAAGAACCTGAACCACATAATTTTCAAAAGCAAACAAAGTCAGCCAAGTTACAACATTGTTAGCATCACTTCAACTGCAAATAACGAATTCATACCTCGCCAAGATACTTCTGCACAAATTCAGAACCCACAACCCTGATGAAGGCGGCATTGGTATGATTAGAAACGGCTTTGACAAGCATTGTTTTACCAGTTCCAGGGGGGGCATATAGTAAAACACCTCGAGGAGGATCAATACCGATTTGTTTGTATAGCTCGTGATGTGTGAGTGGTAACTCCACAGTCTCACGAATTTCCTGCTTTTGAATAACACATCCTCCAATATCCTAAAAAAGATCAAAACCATATCAAGGGTACGTCCATACTATATAGTTTAAGATGACAACAGTACATATGCTATACTAAACAGAATTTGGACTGCCAGACAAGACCATATAACTTTCATCGTAAGTTCTCATCTCGTTCTTCAGAAGGTCCAAGTTCCCACCCATACATAATGACCTATATTTTCAGTTTCAATGTTTTTTCCCCACAACCCCCTAGAATCAATAATTTATCATTCATACAATTTTAACTATATTTGTTCCCTCAGGCATCAGAATCCAGGAATACGAAGCTACAAATAAATACAGTAATTAACAAAAACTCCCCCCAATCACATCAACAAGTATCGCTCTTTTCTTTTAAAGAAAGTGTACAAGCATATTTTTCAAGCTTATATTGCAACTACAAACCAAAGACACTTAAATTCCCCCAAATAAACTCAACATTTTTCAAGCTGTTAAGGGTCACTATATGAAGCATTTCTCTCTAACATATAGACATTTCCAGCGAGTGTTTGTTCAATCTTATTTTTAAAAAAGAATCAGAGACAGTTCAGTGAATGTAATGATAGTTTAATTTCAAGAGTAAGCACAACTTGTTGAAAAATGCAGCAATTAAACCTAAGAGTAAACCACCAAATTTGTCCTAGACTTTGTAAAGCACTCTCAAATAGTTCCCTATGATTATGAATATTTCCAAAATGTCCTTTATTGTGTCAAATTCTACTCATTTTAGTCCTAAGAGTCAAGAAAGAACCAAATTGATAATAAGTGGTTAAATATGACGATCAAGTTGATAGCAAGTGGTTAAGTTCTAAGGACCTAATTGATAGTAATTGTTAAATATAGGGATCAACTTGACGGTTTAATATAGTTAGAGACCCTACACAGTCATGGACTAATATGGTAGTTTACTCTAAACCTAATAACTAAATCGCAATTGAAAATAAGGACATAATTGATAGTAAGTAATTAAATATAGGGATCAACTTGACGGTTTAATAGAGTCAGGGACCTTTTCAGATATTCATGTTCTCGTGTCCTAAATCCTACACATTTATGATTCATGGACTAAGATGGTAGTTTACTCTAAATCTAATAACTAAATCGCAACTGAATTTTTTTTAAAATTATTAAAAATCCCTGATATTTGCAGCAACTAAACCCTAATAAGGAAGCAGTAAAAGCAATTGCTGAAATTTATACAAGCAAAACCCTAGATTTTGTAATCCAAAACAAATTAAGAAATAGTAAAAGAACTAACATTATAAGTGACATCAGGCTTCTCAGACTGACTAAGAAGCAAGATACTAGAATCAGCCTCAGGAGGAGGAACATCAACAAGAGCATTGGAATGTCGGTGAAACGCAACTGAAGCAGAAGGCTTAAGACGTTCACAATCAATAGTACTCAGAATCCGAACGTCGTAGTTGGAACCAGTAGTAGATGCAACAATGCCGGTGTTCTCGTCAACCATCTCCATGAACTGTCCTATAACGTTTGGAACCGCTTTGAGTCACTACAATACAAATTACAGATAATAGACTTTCACCTACATTTTTTTTACAACACCAAATCTTAACTGAAAGTACAAAACAAACAACTGACACACAATTTAAATATAACACCATCAAGACTGGTTTCCTCCAAAGTCAACTATACAAAAAATCAGTGATAAATTTCAATTGCTTATGAACTTTTTTGTTGTAATTTTGTATTTTTGACATCTTTCAAAATATGGTGAAAAAGTAAAATAGGGACGTTGGAATCTTTCCCTCCTTTTTTTTCCTACTTATTTTTATTATACATTTTTTTTTATCGTTTTTGGTTATTTTATATTACTCTAATTTAAAGTTAATAATTGAAATGAAAACTCTAATTTAAAGTTAATAATTGAAATGAAATATTTTAGAGTTTTTAGGAGCTTAGAAAAGGACGGCAAACATCATAAAATTTAAAGTATTATTATTTATTTAATTGAATTTTTTTAATTGGTTGGACAAAATTTGAATACCACACTATGTAAAAATATAAATATTGGTCTCATGATGATAAAAAATTCATTAACATGTTGAGTTAAAAAAAAAAATCATTATAATAAAGAAAAGAGAAAGAGTTTCGCCTTCATTAAAAACTCTGTCTATCAAAATCATATAATGTATTCCTAAAAAAAAAAAAATCATATAATGTATTGTAACCAAAAAACTATATAATGTACGTGCAAATATTGTGAGAATAAAACGGAATGAATATATAAAGAAAATTCATATATATATATGTATACATAATCATGGATATCAAGCATATAATATCAATCGGGTTTGTCTGCAATATTGCACATGTTAAGATAACTAAAAGTAGCAAGTTTTTATTGAAACCAACAATTATTTAACAAAAAGTTATATATTTAATACAAAATGTTCAAGTTCCAATGCAAAATTACTATTTTAAATTTCTCAACATGTGCAAATTTGCACATGATAGAAACACCCCTATCAAAATAAAACATTATATTATTATAGATAGGATCTAAACAATGCTTCCTGATTCAATACTCATTATTTTGTTGAATGAAATTTAAACTAATACTATTCCATAACATAAATTTCAAGAAATTAGAACTAGTTCCTTAAAAAAAAATTAGAACTAGTTTTTCTTTTTTTCAATCAAGAAACAACAACTAATGAATTATTTTTTTGATGAGGCAATTTTATTTCAAAAGCCAAACCCTGTAGTAGACTACCACGAAAAGATACACTAAAAACCAAGATACTCAAATACTCCAAAACACAAAACCAAACACACCAAAATAGTTCCCTTCCCAAAAACAATAAAATAAAAAACAAATGCATCAACACAATAAGGTAGGAGCAAACTGATCAAAATCAAAGACCACATAAGCAACAACGAGACAGAACTAGTGTACACAAAAAACCAACCACTCTAGTGAACATTAAATAACTTATAAAAGAACTCCAATTCATGATCCCACGTACCTACAATCCTCGCACAATGTCATGTCATCATCTTCATCATCCAGTAAAAACCATGGACCTTTCTTCAGTCTACATCCCCCGCACGTGCTCTTCGAGTTGCATAGAGGAATTTGATTGCGCATTAACATCCCATTATTTTTCCACAAATATTTTATTAAATATTTAACCTTACTCCTTGAACTCACAACACATTTGGACTTCCTCAAGAAACGCAAATGCTCAAGTCCTTGTCTTCTTGACTCATGATTTTCGGAACACAACAAGATCATACCATACATGTATATATGGCCTTCTTGTGACCTTTTTTAGCAGCAATCTTTAATCTCTCAAGACCATCAATGTTTCCATTCGGATAGCCAAAGTATTCAAGCAATCCTTCTCTAAACATTATTACTGTATTTTCACTTTCTAAGCAACTTCGTGAAAAAGACGATACGTTCTCATTTGGAACCCATTGGATCAATGGAAAATTGTCGAAAGGAATTTGTTGTAACACATATCTTTCCTGGGTGAGTTCAAGAAAATATTTGCAACAAACTTTCATTTTATGAAAGTCGCTAAGAGATTTAGCGGCTATTGTTGCAAACACATCGATTAGCAAGTCTTTGGGAAGTGATGGTACAGCCACTAAAGAAGATGGTGCATGTTGTATTTTGTTGCCTTTTCTCTTCAATGTTTTGTTTCTTTTTCTCTTCAATTTTCTTTTTGATGGTGCCATGGTTCAAGAAAATTGAGATATTGAAAAAACTATAAAAACAAGAGATTTTGAGAGGTTTTTCTTTTGGGTGGTGTACTTGGAGAGGGGGACATTGATTGATTATATAGGGAAGTTATATTTTGTCTTGTGTGTGAGCGTGTAGTGTTTTTTTCTTTTTCATGCGTAATATTCAAAAAGTCAATCAGAATCATGGTTTCCTAAAAATAGTGGAGAGAGCGAAAAAAATCCCAAATATACTTCTTCGGGTCAATCCAAGTTCCACACAAATTTAAATTGATGTCCTTTTTTTATTTGAAGGGGATTTTAATTGATATCTATCCAAAAATTCCTGCACCATTAAATATATTACATATATAGATTTTATATTGTCAAAAAGATTTAAAGTGTTCCTTCAAAAAAAAAAGATTTAAAGTGTATACTTTATTAGTCTTTACCAAAACAGTTTTTTTTTATTAAGTTACCAAATACCAAGAGTACTTTTGACTGGACCACGTTTCTAAAAATAGAATATATATTTTTTTTTACTAAAAAAATAGAATATACTTCAATTCTGACTAATTTCTCACGTATATAACAACTACTAATGACTCTTAAAAAAAAACAACTAATAATAACTCGGTCAAAAATAATTTCTCACGTTACCAAATATCAATTTATTTTTTTGAGAAAACTAATTCTGTTTTTTTTCCTTTTTGAAATTGTTTAAATAAATAAGTTTTTTTAGGAGGTTTAAAATAAATAAGTTAGCATATAGAAATTAATATGAGAATATTCAAAATGCATGGGAATACATTACATTTAAAAGTAAGTTATGAGTTTAATTAGTATGTTATGTGAGTGTACAATTATTTTAAACATGTATATGTGTTGTGAAGTCAATTAATGATTATGGTAATTCGTGTGTTCTCATATTCATTAATTCACGTGATAACACATTATTTAATGTATGTATAAAATAATTGTACATTAACAGAGTATACTAATTAAATTGATAAGTTATATATCAATGATGATATACAGTTAATTTAATTTGGATACATTGATAGTGTAAAGTTTTTACTCATGCATCCACTCAAATCATGCAATTTAAATATTTGTTGAACTAACCTATAAAATACGATGTCATTTGATTAAATGCGTTTATAAAAAAATTATATGAATTAATCTCAAATATATTTGATATTAAATGTTTGTTTTAAATAAACGTATATAGAGAGAGAGAGAGATAATACACTTTATCTTTCGAATTATATTGGTTATATTATAAACAAAAAAATTAAGCAATAAAATTAATCACTTGTGATCTAGTTCTTTTGTAGCTTCTGTTAGTGTAGCGCTTGTTCTGTTGTTGGCTTGTTCATGGGTACTCCTTGTGCTCTGGTTTGGGTGGTTATTAATAAATTGTGCAGATTAAAAAATTCATTATTGAACATTAATTAAGTAAAAATAAATAATTAATAATAGACTTTACTTTTTTTGTCAAGTAGTCTAGTAGCTAGAATTCACCTTTTAAGGTGAATATGTTGGGTGTTCAGAGTTCGAACTCCGACCCCTACATATAACAATGCATTATTTTTATCAACTAAGTTATGCTCGCGGAAATAATCATAGACTTGATTATTTTTGCAAAGTATATTAACTAATTTACTAATAGTCAACATTTAAACCTAATCTAATTTTTAATTGAATTTGTGATGGCGGCAAGAGAGACATAATATAATATACTATATATTTTGTCTCTATCTGTAGTAAAAAAAATAGGGTAGAAAATAGGCTTACGTGATTTGAGCATGTAAATATAAATTATATATAAATAAAAATCATGTATAATTTTATTATTACAAGTATAATTTTGTCTTGGTATATGCTATTAAAAATAGTATCAATTGAAATTAAAATATTTAAAATCCAAAATAAAATTATTATCATTGAAAATTAAAAGATGTAAAGATTAATTTAATCTTTTAACAAAATAAATATTGGTCTTGCTAAAGATTTTTATGTAGGCCTTGCCAGCTAGCGGTGTAACCGAGTAAACACGCGTGGTTGATGACACTAAGACCTGGTCAATTCAGAAAATGGGTTGGTATCAGAGGTCTATTTGTGTTATGGGTTAGGCTACTAGATAAAAATATCACTGATCAATTGAGCTTAGGGTTGAGTATATATATAATATGTCAAGTATATGCTGGTCTATAACCCCAAGCATGAAACCTATGTGGATGAAATGCTAAAGACGACCAGATAATTCCCTTGTTCACGACAAACAAAACATGAGCCATGTTTAAGGTTGGACACTTGAGATAATATGTTAAAGACTGAACAACGTATGACGGTCCACAACCCCTTAAACATGAGGCCTGAATGGATGCAAGACAACGAGGAAATCTTGTTTATGTTGAGTGCAACGTAAGGTGTATTTTGGTGTTTGAGGTCATGGTGTCATATTTAGCAAGTATCTAGTTTTTGAGACACTCATCATAGTATGAAAGCTACCTTAAAACACAACGTTAGAACTTGGCTTCAACTTTTAAATGAAATAGTGCGTTTAGCTCAGCCCTGTTGTTGATTGAGCTTTCTACATGTATGATGGGACAAAAGGGATATAACTATTTGGTGATAATTTTTGTAAAAAGACGTTACCACAAAATGGTTGTAAAAATATCACTTCTCAAGATAAAATAGTTCATGTCATTCTTCGTCAGAGCCTTAATAACAGAACTGTTGAGTGGTTTCATAAAAACACTTAATTATCTACTAGTGAAAGACTTGTCATTTCATTTTCGATGATACTCTCTCAAACATGCATGAGTCGTTCCTACCTACATGGAATTCACTTAAACTAAATATGCATTCCTGCCCATCCGAAAGGTTGGTTACTTTAATATCAAGAGTAACCTCATAATAAACCCGACTAAAGATAAGAAAAGAAGATTACAACTAAAAAAAACATACCATCACATCCACTACTATAAATAAGGGACATTGCCTTCCTGGTACGATTACTTAACTTATCTCACATATACTCACTAACCAGCCTATTTGCTTAATTTGTTGGTTTATATATAAAAGAAAATATTATATTGAAAATTGTATCTTCTACTTCTTAAGATTTCAAAAAGTGTTCCTGTCAAAAAAAAATGTTGAAAAAAAGCTTTTTTCAAAGAAAAATTTATCTTTTCTTTTTATTTTTAACTAATGTCTTAGGGGCATCAGTTAACATGATCCTTAAACATTTTCTTTTGTCGTTAGTCAAGAGATTAGAAATCTACATTTTAAAGTTAATAAGTAAAGAATTTAAAGTTCAAACTCAAATTCATAAACTATGTTTTTTTTTTGTGGTGGTTGGATTCGAACCTCAGACCTTGCATATATTATGCATTCTTCCTACTAACTGAGTTAAGTTCACGAGGACATTCATAAACATTTTAGAGAATAATATGTTTTTTAATGCAATAATATGTTTTCTTTAGAGAAATAAAAAATGAGGGGAAAAAATAAAAATAATATTTATTACATATTATATAATATCCCTGAAAAAAAAGTATATAAAATTAATAAATTATGGATTAAATTGGTGAATTATTAAGGTTGATCTTTGTTTCCGTCGTACATGTAATTGAACGTTAAGTGCAAGTCCCAACTGTATATAGTAGTGGGACCACAAAGTATAACTGATTATCACTGACGTGGCAGCACCACAGTTTGCCAACTCGAACACAAAACCACCAATGAATGGCATATCCGTAAATAACCGCAACTCCATATCCATTCTTACAAATATTCAAACTTAAAACCAACCGTTTTCGCTCCAAAAAAATCACTTTCACTATCTCTACTTATAAAACAGTTACCATTTCTTTTCCACGTTACCAAAACTAATCATTTGTCTTCAACGTGAAAATGTTCCGTTTCCGTATAAGCAACACCGTGGTCGGTGCACTCAACATACTCTCCTTACTCCTTGGCCTCGCCGCTATCGCTTCCTCCGCCTACATCCACATCAAAGGTGGTTCCGACTGCCAAAAGGTGCTTCAATATCCCCTCCTAATCGGTGGTGTATTCGTCGTGATTGTGTCGGGACTTGGAATCGCGGGATCGTTGTTCGGAATCAACACGGCACTCTATGGTTACCTTTTGGTAACATTCTTGCTTGTGTTGGGACTTGCTTTCTTCACTGTGTTTGCTTTGTTTGTCACCAATAGAGGGGTGGGGAAACAGATTTCTGGTAAAGGGTATGGTGAGTATAGGGTTGCTGATTTCTCTCATTGGTTGCAACGATATGTTGTGAATGAAGAGAATTGGGATGAGTTCAAGAGTTGTTTGAAAGATGCTCATGTTTGTCAGAATCTCGCCGTCAACGGTGGCCGGAATGACGACTCCCTCATTTTCAAACACTTGTCTACCACCCAGGTTTAATTTGTAACTTCATTATGATGATTTTTTTTTAACGACAAAATTTGTTGAATTAAGAGAATGGAAAATAGTACAAGTAGGAGAACATCCAAAATTTGAAAAAAGTGTACATTATGATGAATATTTTGTGAGAATGTTATATTTTTGCATAGTTTTTTCCATTCAACTTTAATATTTATAAGCAAAATGATCTAAAGAGTCAAATGTTTTTAGTCTAAATTTTGTACCAAATACATTTTACTTTTTGAATCCTTTTACAACGGAGAAAATTATACTTTTTAAATGATTTCATAAAATTTTGTTTCTTCCATTATTTTTATCAAACAAAACGGATTGATAATTGATGGTTATTGTTTTGTGTTGTTTTAATTTTATACTTTTGCAGGCTGGGTGCTGTAAGCCACCGGTGTACTGTGGATTTACAATGAAGAATGCAACATATTGGGAAGTACCAAAATCAGGTTTGGCAGCAAATAATTCAGATTGTGCAACATGGAACAATAGGCAGGAGAAACTGTGTTACGATTGCAATGCATGTAAAGGAGGAGTTTTGGCCAACATAAGGAACCAATGGAGACATTTAACTGTATTCAATGGTTTTGTGCTTGTACTCGTCACTGCCATTTACGCCATGGGGTGCTACGCGATCAGGAACAATCGATTGGACTCTCGCACCAGTCTTCCATAATTAGTTTTATGTCTTCAATTTGTTATTAGGGACTATGTATTAGTTTTCAAGTATGGTCATCTTTAAGATTTGTGTTTATTTTGTATGGTACTTTGGTGTTTTGGATCTCCAAACATTCAATTTCCTTAACTTTGTTTTTCTTTGGTAACTTTAATTAATGATCAATTTTCATTCGGTATCTAGCATATTTAGCATTTAAATTTGAATTTTTTTTGGTACAAAATTTTGAAAATTAAGCAACGTATTTTTTTAATTAACTTCGGAACTATAATTAACTCTTGCAAATTTATTGTTGTTTCTGTGTTAGTTTTTCGAATATCATATCAAATCTTATTTCATGAAATATTATTAGAGTGCTAGCTATTTCTAGCGAAAACACATCCTCGCGATTATCCGGGATAACTAAGTGTTGTAATTTTAACGTGAAATAGCTAGGAATGCAGAAATCACGGGGACATGTGTTATTAGAATGGAATAACTATTTGTTATAAATTGTTGGTATCAAATAGAAGTGACATATCACATATCCATTGTTGATATTATTCTTTGAAATTTAGATAAGCATATCAATTGAAATCTATCCTTTCAATTGAAATCTATCCTTTCTCCTTTCTCGTAAGTAATACCTGGAACTAACCACTACTTTTTAGGAAACTATATTTTTGATTGATTATGGATTTTTTGAATCTTAAATTTATTGAAAACAATCGGGCTTTATCACTTAAAAACAAACTGCACACACACCGCCATAAAAAAGATACAACAACGCCTATATATATAAACACATAAACCTCTTGAGTCTCTCCAAGTTTTTTAGTTTTCCCAACAACTCAATTTTCTTAAACCGTGGTATCAAGAATATCATCAAGAGAGGAAGCAACAAGAGACAACATGCTACCATACAATCACTTCCAAGAGACTTGTTAATTGAGGTTGTTGCAACCCTAGCCTCTCAATCTTTTCATGACATTCACCACATGAAAATATGTTGCAAAGATTTTCTTCAAGCCACGGAAGAAAACTATGTATTGCAAAAAGTTTCTTTAGACAATTTCTCATTAGTCCAATGGTTTCCTAACGATAAAGCATTGTCTTTTTTGAAACATTGCACGGAGAGTGGAAATATTGAAATCTTGTTTAGAGAAGGATTGCGAGAATACTTTAGTTATCCGAATGGAAACATTGATGGTCTTTAGAGATTAAAGATTGCTGCTCAAAAGGGTCATAAGGAAGCATATTGCATATGGTATGATCTTGTTGTGATTCGGGCGATCACGAGTCAAGAAAACAAGGACTTGAAAATATGTGTTTTTTGAGGAAGTCTAATGTATCGTGAGTTCAAGGAAGAAAGTTGAATATTTAATGAAAAGTTTGTGGAAACATAATGGGATGTTGATGCGCAATCAAACTCGAACAACGCGTGCAATGGATGGAGAGTGAAGGAAGGTCGATGGTAGTATTTTTCTTGGGAGCTTCTAATGGTCTCACTTTCTTGAAAAAGTTAATTTTGAATTTATATTTGATTCATTTTTAAACTGTATTAATGATCAATAGTAATTCATCTAGTAATGTTTGCAACATCTTCGACTTACAGGTACTATTTTATCGTTGGAATCTTTAACATGCAAACAGAGTTTATGATATTATGTGATAGTCTTAAGTGTTACACTTTGTGGGGTGTTACGCTTATAACAAGGTAGGATAAAATTAGATTAAGTGTAGTCTTATTAATCTGATGAATTGATGATACTATAAGGACTGAACTTTTGATGCCATTGTACAAATAGTGGGGTGTTACTCATTACATTTTTGATGTTATAGTGTTAACTTTACTAAAAAAAGTCATTTTCATGACTTCACCATAGAATTTTTCATTTTTTTTTTGATATGCATGATCATATTGATTGTTATATATATAATTATCGTATTTAACTTTATATTCATCACGCTTTATTCTCCATAATAGGGTGAGACCTACGTTACCCCCTCATGATATGATTTGGGGGTAATTACCCCTCATGATTAACCAATTAAATTGAACAATATATACTCTATTAACTAAATCAAATATGGAAAGGTTTTTTACATAAAATTTGTTATTTGCATCTTTACCCCATATTCAATTAATGTGTTTTTATCTTTCCAATAAAAAATTTAATGACATATTTTGTTTCCGCATTTCAATTGTTTAGACAAATTTTATTCTTCTTTACTGTTTTTTGTTTCAAATTTTTATTTTCTACATTTTTTTTAATCTTGGATCCGGAAAAAAAATTCCAAAACGTTATTTTTCGAACATCAATTATATTTTTTTCTTCATTATATTATTATATATTATCAAATTCTTGTATCTATGAATATTAGTCTAAATGTTATTTTATTTTATTTATAAGATGACTAAATGCTATTAACCTGAAGAAATAATTTTTTGATAAGTTAAAAAAAACGAAGACTCGTTTTAGTTCCTGAGAAAAATTACAAAACCTAATTTAGTCTCTGAAAAATATATAATTCACTTTTATTTTTTCAGAAATATAAAGAGAGACAACTTAGTCTCTACTTTCTTTACTTTTTTTTTGTATCGATGAAAGAAAGATAAAGGAAAGAAAATAAGATACTAGCAATTTTTTTTGAAGATACTAACAATTATTTATAGGTAGAGAAAAATATATCAATGGAATGAATATATTTAAACAAAAATTAGATATGATAAAAATAAAAAAATAATTATATCATTACAATAAATATAAAATATATTCTTTAACAATTTTTAAAATATATCATCTAATTCAGGAGAAGTAGAAACTTTTTCAGTCAATGTGATACCCACAGTTTTGACTGATCTCTATTTAAGTCTCATTGTACCTCATACAATCAAGAATAAATTTCAAATCATTGTCAAAAAAATCAATAAGCCACATTTCGACTAATCACGGGTTAAGTCTCATTATAGTTCATCTCATATACAAGTAAGGTAAAACCATTGACAGAAAATAACTAACAACAGTTCGACCAAAAACGAGTTAAGTCACACAATAGTTAATCTGATTCAGAAAAAAGTTCAAACCTTTGTTAGAAAATAAACGAACCACAGTTTCAGTAATCGCAAGTGAAGGCTCGCTATAGTTCATCTGATTCATAAAAAAGGTTTAACCTATGTTATAAAATGACCTAACCATATTTTAATGAGTAAATTTCATTCCCCTTCTTTGAAAGATGCTAGAATTACACCCCACTCTGCTCTTATGTTAAAATATGCACTCCTCCCACCTCTTATACAAAACATATTAGAAAACATTTCACATTTAAAATGTATTTTATGTTCTAATTTATAAAATTAATAACAAAATATTTAAATTTAATTATCATTGACATTTAAATTACAAAGAAATAAATTATTTTTCTTCTTAAATGGTGTTTTCAAATTTGTAGATATTGTAAAAATATTTATTTATGTTAAAATAGATTATAATAAAATGTGTATTTAATTATTAAGGGACAGGGTTGTAATTCAAGCATCCTACGGGAAGTATAAATTTTATTTATCAAAGGAATGGAGTATATATTTTAACTAAAAAGGGGAGGAGAGTGTAATTCAAACTTCTTTTAGAGGGTGGGAGTGTCATTTGCTCTATTTTAATTGATCGCATGTTGAGTTTCATTTTGGGTTGCTTGATGTAGAAGAAATATTGAACCTTTGTCAAAAAATTAAATCACAGTTTAACTGATAAAAAGTTTGTTTGATCTAGAAGAACGACTCATTATAGTCCATTCATCTGATAAAAAGTTAAGTCTCAGTATAGTTATATCCAATTTGGTAGAAAGGTCGAACCTTTGTCGACGAATAAAAAAACCATTATATGACTAATTAAAAGATATAATCGTCGTAGTGTTTGAGTAACTTATATCATTGTTTAAATTTTTATCATGATCTTGATTATATCTATATAATAAGACATTTCTTTAATGATTTTGTTTTGTTTTAAACTAATAAAGTCCCTAGAATAATTAGTTCATTTAATTGAACATTAAATACGACTTAATCGTGAGACTCCATTAATTATAAGAACACTATTCTTAAAGTTTCCTCATTCAAGGTTTATTGTGAAGTGGTATAATATTAAAGCGTAAAGATCGTTATGTGGGTAAACTGATGATCACATCTCACGGATCATGGTCTATTTTGACTTTTTCAAAACAAAAAACAAACAAAAAAATTAAACTTATTCAAATGATTATTTCATAGTTAAAATTTAAATTAAATTATGATGCTAAAAGATAAGAAGTGATAACTAATTAAACATTAGTTAATTATTTGGATCCAAAGATCATTTGATGATTTTTTTATGCTAAATAGAAAATAAATTTTAGAAAGAAAAAAATCCGAGTAAAATAAAATTTACAAGGGAGCAACCACATGTACATAAAAAAAATATAAATACTCCATCACTTTTTATTGAAAACATAAAAAAATATAAATTAACAAAAGCAACTAAAAGTATAACAAAATTTGCATATTTAATATAATATACACAAGTTCCGATACAATTTATCTGTTTTAAACTTCTTAATGAAGGTGAAAAAAACCACAAGAAGGGGGGGTTGAATTGTGTTTTTGAAAACTTCTTCTTTTACGTTCTGAAGAACTATTCTCAGGTTCAGAGTCTGAAGTAGTTCAGAGTCTGAGTGAGTTCAGAGTCTTTGTGCAGCGGATAAATGTAAAGAACAAAAGAAGAAAGAACATTAGCAATTATACAGGTTCCTTCCACAAACTGGAAGTAGTCCTGTCCCCCTTGCACTTCCAATGAGAGTTCCACTAAAATGTAATCTCAAATTACAAGTTGCTCAATCACACAAGAAAGAGACTTATCTTTGCTCAAGGACAACTCCAAGAGACTTCTATGCTCAATCACACCTGAAAGAGAGTTTTATGCTCAAGGACAACTCCAAGAGACTTCCATTGCTCAATCACAACTGAAAGAGACTTAACTTAACAATTACAACGAATTGAATAAGGTTTTGAATACTTGATATACAATCAGAGGTATTCACAATA
>Ga0315914_1002196_pt1 | contig 29904 bp, 10 predicted proteins | sample MpolenodulesMG_FD_203920 | JGI IMG/M metagenome (GOLD analysis project Ga0315914, IMG submission 203920) | Medicago polymorpha root nodule microbial communities from Los Angeles, California, United States - elongated nodules | ecosystem: Host-associated > Plants > Roots > Nodule | place: USA...
ATTTGGGTTTTGGACCCGATCCCCGCCCGGACCCGCCCGCTGTCCAGCCCTAGTGTTAGGATTAGTGTTGTTATGATTTTCTTTCTGGTGTTTCGTCTATGTCTTGTGCAGAGACATAATTGTTAATAAATTTTGTCGTTAAAAAAAATTAGCATAAAATAAAATATAAGGTGTGATGCACCACGTTAATTTATAAAACAAAAAGTAAAACGATGGATCGCCACTTTGTCACCTAAAATTCTTCATTGTAATCATAAGGTATATATTTTCACAAGAAGTACAAATCTTTAATATATATCTTAAAGTGTGGACAAAACCAACTGAAACGTAAGTAGTTAATTTAAAATATTATAATCTCAACCAATCACAAGTTTATTGCCAAAAAAGTTGGCGCTGAAAACAACTCCAGATTAGGAGTTTGTCTTTTTTGTGTTTCTCACTTTGCCTTTTCTCTACCTTTCTTTTTTCTATTTTCCATAATGAGTTTGTCACTTTAATTGTTTTAAACTTCTTATATATTTTCCATTTTTTTTTCATCACATTAATTAATTGAGTTAAACATAAATTCCTCCATAAGTGCTTAAAAAGAGTCTGCAAATATTCATATAAAAAAAAAAAAAAAAGAAGCATAATAATTAATAGTCTAGGCGAAAAAATAAACTATTTTGGCTTTGAAAGGAAAAATGTGTACGAAGGTTTTGTGCGAATACGTAATAATCATGCATGGGATGCTACCATGAGTCTATGACTTTTAGTAATTGTAACAAGATTCCATATGCTATATGTGATTTTGATATTAGCATGGTACTAAAGGAAGGGGACCAATACAATGATAACGTTTGCAATGTACATGTTCCCATTAGAGAAAGTGGGTTAGCTAGAGCTATAGTGTCTTTTTCCCACTCTTATAGATTATGAGTGGGCGATTATTTTTATTTTTTATATATTGCTATGAAAATAAGTAATCAACTTTAATACCGTCATTATGCCATCATCAATACGATCATCATCACCAATTCATATTCCATGATCCATCCACATACAAGACAAAGAGAGTGAGGCCCAATTACTGAAATGATAATGGATATGGATTCTATCATGAACTTTTAGTTCAACCATCTCTCCTTTTTTAATTTAATGGTTGATTGATTCATAAAAAAAAAAATAATAAAGAAGAGAGTGAGAGAATGGTTGAGATTAAGCATCAATGGACAACATGAAGGATCTAAATCCAACAAAAATTACTATTATTGTTAGGATTTTAAGTTATCTGCATTATAGTGATCCACATTTATACAGTTGAAACATCGGTGGTCGTGTGATTAAAATCAAACAAACAAATATTTTTATATAATTCAAAATATTAGATTGAATTTAGACTTCTAATAATCAATATCCCAATTATATGAATGAAGAATATTTTTGAGCCGGATCCCTATGGCTAGCTAGCTTCACTTTCTACTTCTTCAATTTTGACCTCTAGCTAGCAAATTGACCATTGACTATTAAGAAAAGGCATTAAAAGGGAAAAGAGGGAAAGAATTATATTTTGTTTGAAGTGTTACCAAAACCATGAGAGAGAAAATTAAGGAGAGGGAGGGAGAGAGAGGGGGAGAGGTGTACTATTTAGTTGGTGTTATATTTGCATGTGCATGTGTTATAATGAGTGGCTATGTCAGTCCATGCATGTGAGAGTGTGGGGGATAACTGTAAATTGAGGAAACCGAGAGGAATATTGCATGGCTTATGGGGGTTAAAATTTGTCAGATTCGTGTGCACGGTACTTCACTTTTGGCCTTTAAGATAGGAGTGCCATGTGATATTGTAATTTATAGGAGGGTACTTCCATCCCACTAACATTTGGTCAACAATGCTTCCAAATCAATTGATATTTGAAATACTACCTTATAACGTGTGTACACATATATCCATCTTTCAGAAATGTTTAGTACATGTAGATATGACAATGGATGGGAAGGATGGAAATTATATATGCTTTGTTGCATTTATTTTTGTCAATATTCATGTATATATCTTTCCCGCTTCGCCCGGATGTGGTTCCTTTTCTTTCACTTATGTTTTCCCTCTATAATTTGTGTCTATTTTTCTTTAAAAAGAAGATCAAGAGAGAGGAAAGATAAGAAGAACAAGAGCGAAATGAAGAGAGAGGGAGATTGTGGAAGGAGGGAGAAGGAAAGAGTAGTTGGAAGGAGATGAACTAATTTGATCTTTATGATCCAAAATCGATTATCCCATATTCTTAGACACAATAAGGTTCTAATTTACAGTTGTGGACCACAAACATCGATGAAGAACTGTGACACATTAGATAGTAAGATCAGATCACATCTAAGCTATTCATGTGATCAATCAGTTGTCCGACCATCGAGCCATAAGAGTAAAACTGATATAACCGCGGTGTACAATAGATTGTTCCACACCGAAAAAAGGAAAACATTCTCATTCTAAAAAATCTCAAAACATCTTGGGACCTCATTAACATCAGTGTCAAAGTATCTCCACAGGTGCTCTTCCCCGTGATATCTCCACAAGTGCACGATTTTATCGTCGTAATAAAATATCAATCACAGGGACTTGCAAGACTCGTTGTAGCTCTTCTCTTAAGTATACAATTAAAATATGTTTTTGGAACTTTATAAGATGAATGTTTTAGGATTTCATGGAAAATATTTTGCAAATATGCGATGATAAATAAACATTTGAATGGTTGGAGTTCAATATTACAACGAATAATCCATATTCTATCCATTTCCTTTACCTTTTAAATGCACACGCCTAAGGATAAGATATTCTTTCTTTTTCTTTTTTATCAATATTCTATTTCTAGAAATAAAGAAGTGTCTCATTAACATGGCTCCCTATTCTCATGGTATTGATGTTAATGTGACCCATTTACACTCCAAAAGATCTGAGGTTATTCTCATGCTTCAAACCTTTTGTCTAGTGTTATATTTCCATCAATCTTTCTTTCATTTTCATTTATCGAAAGATTGCCTAAATTTTGATAAAAACACGATAAAGCTATATGAAGTGAATGCATTTACTAAACAAAAGAAATTGGATTCATGTAAAGGTTGTCATAAGATTATTTTCCATGACCCCAAGACAGACAAACAAACAACTCACTTGTCATAAGAATGAGCTACCTAAACAAAATAAATAAAGTAAACAAAGTTAAAACAAGAAAACCTTATTAAAAACTAATGAAAATGCAAAAACAATATATCTTTTTGTGGTAAGTGGTAAGTGCCCAACTGATGACGGAGCATCATATGATAATTTTGGCTATGTTTTTAGTACTTTTCTTTGAATTTGAAGACAAATAAGTTGAGAATTATAGGAGTTGTCAATGGTTTGAGGAACATATTGTATTGTTTTGACTCGAGTCGTTGTAATTCACTTTTATCCTAGATCATGCAACTCCATATGTGTTTTCACTATTTTGTATTGAGAAATCATGTCAATCGATAAATCAAGACATCACGTAAAGGATCAAGGATATGAAAATTAAAGTCAATAGTTCTTAGAAGGTTCTTGAAGAAAATGCAAAGTGAAGAAAAATCATTTTAAGTTCCAAGGCATTGCAAGACGGAAAACAGACGAAAAGGGTCAAAAACTGTAGAATTCGCGCGGGAGGGGCTGCCTCATGCGCCCCTGCGCATGAAACCTTGTGCATTTGCGCACAAGGAAGTGGTTATGCACCCATGCACACCATTCATGCACCTATGCACACAGATACGGCCAGAAACAGTAATTTTCTTGTTTTCCAAGCAGGATCGGTGCAAAAAGCTCAATTTTCTTCTCTTGAACCCTAAATAATTGTATGCTATAAATAGAGACCCTTACACATATTATTTTTCACTCATAAAGCTAGTGGTTCAAGTCGAGGGTCAAGCATCAGAGTTTCAAGATAGAATCTCCATCCTACTCTTGTTCGCTCTAGGGGGTATATTTTCCTATTGTTTTGTTATGATGTATGTTGCCATGAGCAACTAAACCTCTTGATTAGGGTTCTGAGATGAACCCGTTCTTATTTTTTTGATTCAGTTAATAAAGTTTTCATTCAGTTATACTTTTCTTGTGTTCGATTTAAATTAGGTCTTGTCTGTTCTTAACGTTTTTTCAAAGGCTTAATTACACTTTTGGCCCCCTAAGTTTTTCAAAGTTGTGATTTTGGCCCCTTAAAAAAAACAACTCTTTTCAGACCCCCTAAGTTTACTTTATGTTGCAATTTTGGCCCCCTAGCCCAATTTTGACCAAGTCAACGCTGACGTGGACATATTTTTGTATTTTTTAATTTTTGTAATAAAAAAAACAAAAAAAAATATTGTAATTAATTTTTTTTTGTAATGAAAAAAACAAAAAAAAATTGTAACTAAAAAAACCATTTTTTTTTATTTTTTTTTATTTTTGTAATTAAAAAAAACAACTTTTTTTTATAATTACAAAAATATTTTTTTTTATTTTTTAAAATTAAAAAAAAAATTACACACGTGTCCGTTGACTGGGTCAAAATTGGCGTGGAGGGACAAAATTGCAACATAAAGTAAACTTAGGGGGCTTGGAAAGAGTTGTTTTTTTTAAGGGGCGAAAATCACAACTTTGGGAAACTTATGGTGCCAAAAGTGTAATTAAGCCTTTTTCAAAAGAGATATCCATATCGTAATCTTGAAAATTGATCCGTTAATAAAAATTAGGATTGACAACCTGAAATTCTTTATCCGTGTATGATTGTTCTAATTACTTGTTTCATAATTATGTTAATGATATTTAAGTTTGAAATCTAATGTTTTCTACTCTCTACTTTGGGGAACATCGTAGTATAACTAGGTTAACTCGGAACATGTGTTGTCGTAAGATGTTTTAATGAATTTTTTAAACCTTAGTTTCAATAAATCATGAGTAGACACCACATAAGTGATTGTTTTTTAAGTTAATTCCAACAAAGACAAAGGGGTGATTCAAGGATTCCCTAATCGGTGTTAATAATTTGAATTACAAACTTAATCTCGCATTGGGCAGGGCAATTAAACCCTGCAACTCAATTTAATTCTTTTTTAATTTCACTTTTTAAAATAAGTTTTACTAATTGTTAAGTTGAACGACTACTTGTTACGATTTTGTACACTTGCCAATTTCGATCAGAAACCAAAGCAAGACTAAGTTTATTTATAGGTTTGGCATTCTAAGATCCATGCATAACATCACTAGTCATAGATTAAATTACAAATACAAAAAGTTCAATCAAGTGCCACCAAAATTGAAGTTATTGAGTTGTTACGATCATAGCCACTCACTACGGTTGATCGTAATAGCTTTAATTTGAATGGCTTGATCACTTGAATTCTCCCATCATTCGGTGACATATTTTGAACTTAATCTTGCAAAATCCGATGTGTTGTTGAGTTATAATCCACTTTTTTATCATTCAAAGTGGCCTTGATTGACTTTGGTCTTGGTCAATAAGGCATCACACTGAAGGGTTTGCCACCTTTTTCACCATTACTTCATGTAACTCCTATACTTACTTATTTATAAAAAATATAAGAAGCAACAGTAAAGAAAAAATTAAAGCTTAAATAAAAGTACTTGTTTATTAAATAAAACATAACTAAAATACTATAAATTATTGAGTTATCTAACTCTACATTGCTTGAACTATTGTTTGTCCTCAAGCAATTAGCTTAGATAGAAAGAATTTTTAAGATAAACATTGACAACAGTCTGACATATAGAAGGAGGAGAAGAATGGATCTAACGACACATATGGCATCCTGGAATCCTAATCAAAGAGATTTAGTTGCACATGGCAACCGACATCATTACAAAACAATAGAAAAACATACCCTAGAAAGAATAAGAGGAGGATGTATATCATCTGCCTTAAAGCTCGATGTTTGACCCTTGCCCTATACCGCTAGCTTTCTGAATGAATAAAAGAGTATGCAATGGTCTATATTTATAGTGCATCATTACTTAGGGGTTAAGAGAAGAAAACTGAGCTTTTTTCACCTATCCAACTTGAAAAACAAGCAAACATGGGTTTTTGCCCGTAAACCATGCGTGGAGGGCATGGGTACACACGTAGGGGAGCATGAGGCAGTAGCCAAATAACTCTTCCTGGTTGGTTGAACTACAATTGTATGGAGCATAGAATGTCTCTCATTTGTATAAAAGGGAGTGATGTCGACATTCACAACGTCTTTCTTTAAACTCTATAGATAACAACGATGACAATACTCTAGGGAGGATAAAAGGAATTGGTAAAGGGATTGTCTCAATAGCTATATATGACGTGGAGTAGTCAAAACCTTGGAATGGGAAAGCAAGATAATGATGCAACCAAATGATGATTGCTAACAAGAGAAAAAAAAAGGTGGTGTCTGATCGGCATCTGTAACTTTAGGCATCTTCGCCATTTTGGGGATTAAAGAGCAAGACCATTGGAATAGTTCAAACATCTCTTGAGGACAAGGTCTTCAAGACCACAATCCAAAGGTCTAAGATTCATGAGGGACCAAAGGTACCACACGAAAGACTAAGAAAAAGGGTGAGGCATACAAAGTGGTAAGGTGAAAAATAAGAAGTTGCGAAATAAGAAGGAAAACCCTCCTTATACAAGAGAGAATGTTGAACCAACGTCACCCAATTAACCAATCAGGATGTCCAAGAACTAATTAGAAGCACGGAAAAATTAAGATACCCACAACCACCAGCCATAAGATATAAATGAAATGGGTTGAGTAGGAGGAGACATAAATGCCAGATAAAAGAAACAATGAGCTAAGATTGGTAGATTTGTAACGATCGTGTGAAACAAAAAGGGGTAAGATCGATCAACCGACAAGATATAGAACGACATTTTATTGGTTTCCCATATACAAAGGTGTGGAGGGATAGGTAGGAGAAGAGGGAACACCATATTAGGCTAATGGATCCTAATCAAAACTGTTTGAGAAAGACCACCAAACATGATAACTCAGAGAACACTTTTGCTTTATCGATTTTGGCGCTCGGGGGTGTTGTATGGTGCTTGAAGGTAGGTGCCCCACTTTAGAGGAAGAATCACTTGGAAAAACTCACAGCCCTCAGAGAGACTTCACCTTATCGGCCTTAATGCTTGGATTATGTAGCTTGGTACCCCATCAAAGAGTGCATAGAGTAACGAACGATCGTGCTAAGGGTATAAGACCTACATACTGGCTAGGTTAGACACAATCCAAAGATGGGAACATATAGATAGGCCGACCAATGTCCTGCCCTTAGTGATGTCCAATCATTGGCCTGTAGGGCAAAATATTCCTCAGGACACCCACCTTCTATGGATTTAGGCCAAGGCAATTATTGGGAAGACCATAAGAGGACAAATCCCTAGAGCAACTACTATAAATGGATGGGTTGGCTTTTGAGGTAAATGATCAAACTCTACTTTACAGGCAACAAACACACACTAAACCCTAGGCATCAACCCCTTCAAAAGGACTAATAGGCTCGTATTCTAAACCATAATAGATAATTGTAAGATTTTTAAAATTCACTTTGATTAAAAATGTTTTTTTTAACAACAGCTGAAGAAATTTCATTAAAAAAATATGTAAAACAAACGACAAAAGGTACTTAACCTTCAACAATAGATGAAGAACAAGGAGTACCCTACCCACTAAAATAATAAAAACAATAAGGAGTACCCCATACTCCTACCATTATCTAAGAATACAATCTAGTAGTAAAGTGAGTCATTTATAGAATAAGTAAGGGATCCCTAAATTCTTTGTTAAATGTCATTGTCAGGACAAGTTTTTGATCGAATCCACCACCTATTCACTTGAGATTGTCTTTGACTCAAAGATAAGGTCATTTCTTGTCTTCCAAATAGATCTACATGCCAAGCAAGAGACCTTTTTCATTTCATAAAGGACAACTAAAGCTTTGTAAGAATACAAACAAATCTTTCAAAAGTGTCGTCGACACCCCAAATCACGTAAAGATTGTGTACCAAATAGACTCGAGAAACAGACATGTTACAATAAGATGTACTTCCGACTCTGGGAGCTCTAACCACTATCCACACAAAGATTCTTGCAACGAATAAAAAATGTCATAACGAGTCAAGTTTCTCCTAAATACCATATATATAAACATAGAGGATTGATATTTGGACACAGGTTTTGCCACACCGTATGCAATAACAAGCCATTATTGCTCTTGCATAAAAAACGAAGTGAATTAAAGAAAAATGTTAACCAAGAACCATGGTTAAGAAATCAAATATAATAATATTTTAAAAAGCTATGTTCCTCTTAAAAAGAATATACCGTATGTGTTCAATCGTGTGTTTACTTTATCAATTCTCATAAACAAATTTAATATATGATGTGCAGACATGACCATCATGCATGTTATTTCACCGTGAGCCTCTTGGAAACGCAGTTAGGTTTCAGAAGATATATCATTGCTTGCTTGTTTAATCATATCCTACTTCCCATGTAACTTTTGAAAGTGAGAAAATAGACACACCTAGCTAGGTAATGTCCTCCACTGCAAGAATGCTAATTAGACAGACCGTATTGTCATCACCATGCATGCATTTGCATTGCATACACAATAATTGATTAGTTTTTGGAGAAATGACATAGCCTCATGATCAGTCATATATGGAAGCAAATATTCTTCATCTTTAATAGAAAAAACTATTATTTTCTTATCAAGTGCTCAACGTAGCTTCTAAGCTCCGCAAATAAAAGGTGGAATTGAAGGGACCTCTAGATTAAAGATTATCATTTACCCTTTGAATAACTATATTAAATATTATATAAATACATACATACATATACAAATTTTACAAAATTCATTGTTAAAATGAAACCGTATATGATATCCTTATTCAATTTTATTTTATGTTTGGAAAAAATTATTAAGACGTTAATCTTAACGCATTTTAAATATTTGAAATTTATTTATATTTTACAGATCTCACTAACCTATATTTTTTTAATAATAAAACTTCTATTGAGAATGAGCAACCTAGCACAAGTTCAACAATGATTTCATCAAAATATGTTTGATAAAAGTTAGTTATTAAACAGTTTAATGCTATTGAAGTGTTATATTGATGTACACATCAAAACAAAACAAAAAGTGACTATACTAGTGATTCACATCATAATATTCGAAAGTGCTACAAGAAAATAATTATATAAATTATTTAGCAGATACTATTTTCTTTTTTTTTGACAAATATTTAGCAGATACTATGTTATCATTATTTTTATTTTCTTTTGAAAAAAAAAAGCTGTGAACTATGGTACAATATTCTGTGCCATTCTCTTTTCTCTCATATGTGCAGGAGCCAAACAGTGCCAATACAAAGACAAACATACTTTATTTTTTACAATTCTGTGACAGGGAGGGAGGGACTAGTCTTCTGAATCAAAGGTAGCTAGCAATTTCCAGGGTCGTGGAGTATTGGGTTGTTCATTACTCATTTCCAGGGTGAAAAGGGGGCCAACTTTCTATAAATTCCTTCTTTTGTCTTACCACTTTGCATTGCATGTTTCTTTTCAAATGCGAGTAAAGCCTCGTTTCATCGTTTCAAGAATATTCTTCAATTTCTTTTTTAATTCTTATATCTTTGATATTTGTTTTAATATTTTACTAGATGACTCTTCCATTTTTCAATGTCACTATAGGGTAGGCGCCCTTTGATAAGGAGGGACCAACAACAAAACAATGAAAGCACAATATCTAAATGTCCGATTAATTTATTTTTAGTGCCAAATGTTAAAAAGCTTTTCTCCCATTTTTTGTGAAATTTAAACTACATATTGGGTTTGGAAAATGTTATCTTTTGTCTCAAGGGCACGATTTAAGAAGTTAAAAGATAAAAGTTTTGAGAAAAAAATTGTATATTTAATGTTGTAAAAGTTTAAGTATTTATATTTTTAATACAAAATTTATATTATTTTTTTGTTTCGTTAAGGAATGTTCTAAGGGTATTGTTTAAGGAATCTATTAATAGAAACTTTGTCTTCTAAGTACAAGTTTTTGCTTTTATCTCATAACAATAATTAACTTGTAGATGAGTGTCGACATAACCCTATTACATATAGAGGAATGCTAGCAACACACATTCTAACACACACTTTTCAACACACTCTCTTTGATTGGTTAGCATTCACATGGGACCCACCAAATCATGTGGGTCCCATATAATTTTGGTAGGTCCTATGTGAATTTTAACCAATCAAAAAGAGTGTGTTGAAAAATATGTGTTACTACCATTTCTCTTACATATATATTCCTCAATAGAAAAACATAGTAGATATAAATATAAGGATGCTGCCACCACTCAGGTGTAACTAGAATCGTTCAGTATATTCATGACTGAACTGCAGGTCACGCTTGCCGCTGTTTAGATCGAAAGTACAAATTAACAATTCATCATATTTAAGAATAATATTGCAGCAGGAAGATGTATATTACAAGTATTATTTTATGGTATTCATAACTAAATATAAGCATAAAGACAATGTACTACGTTTTTAATTTGCATGTCATCGAACACTAAATATTCCATTCCAATGTTTCTTATTTCGCACTATCCATCATCACCTCAACTTCATCATTCACAACTGTTGAAAAAAGTTCTTGTGCCTTATATTATTATATGGTTTCCAAATTTTGTTACCTTGGCTTGCTGACTAGGAGATGACTTTAATGTCATACTTATTAACAAATTTTCACATTGCTAATTGTTAATCCTGACACTTAGTCCTTGTGAATAGTCCAAATTAACTATCAATTAAATTGAGGAATAAATTCTCTCAAGACACATTTATTTATTGAAAAATGCTAGCAACACACCTTCTAACACACACTTTTCAACACACTCTCTTTGATTGGTTAAAATTCACATGGGATCCACAAAAAGTATATAGGACCCACATGATTTGGTGGGACCCATGTGAATTTTAATCAATCAAAGGGAGTGTGTTGAAAAGTGTGTGTTAGAAGGTGTGTTGCTAGCATTCCTCTTATTTATTTATAGTAAAGTTTATGCCGTCCATCAATTGAGACTGATAAATCATAACGTGATGAATCAAAATTTTAATTTTAATTATAAAGCTAGAATGTGATATTCAAACAAGATTATCTCTTTTAAAAAAAACTGATGGAAAAAGAAAATATCGACTATCTACAGAGAGAAGATGAAAGGTTTCATGTTGACGATTTTCACATCCTCGTCCAAATTTTCGTAGACAAATTAAAGTGTCTGCGAATTGAATTAGATCAATTTTGAAGAAAAAATGATCTAACCTAATCCCTTTGTTATTGATATTCAGTTTTGATTATTGTTTACAATTATATTTTGAACGGTTTATAATATAAGAATTCGAGAGTCGTGTGAGAATGCTATAAAAAAACTTGATAAAATAAAAGAGAAGAAAAAGATAGAAGTAATAAACAGTCCTACTAGGGATCGAGTAACTCAACTTATTTGAGTTGTTGAAATTTCTGGGTTCAAACCCAAACAAGAGGGAAAAAAAACTAATCTGACAAGTCATACTATTGTTGTGTGTTCGCTTTTTTTTGTTATTAAATTTTTGAAATTCAAGTTGGTCTGTTGGTGTTGGCTTGGGATTGATCCGCCTCAATTTTTTAGATTTGATTCTCTTTAGTGTCAATTTGGATAGACTAATTATTTATCTTAAAAAAAATTGAAATTAAAGTCACTGAATTGGTTTGTGGTAAGGAATTTAGGTAATAAATGTTCAATTCAAACCTCATTTGATCTATTGTACACCAATTTTTAATTAGCAATCACCTCCCAAAATTGTATTTGGAAAATGGATATTTGAAAATATATATGAAAAAGATGGGAGTGCATAAAGTAAGTTTCAGCCGAAAAAATAAAAATTCAAGTTAAACTTGAACATACTCGCTTGTAAAATTCATGATGAAAATTGTTGTTTAGGCCCCTCAATTGCTCACATACTTTCAAAATTCGAAAATGCCCCTTTTAATACCGATCGAAAGCTACAATCTGATAATATCAAAAGTTGTCTTCGACTTGCTATGTATCGGATTTATGTTCCAGTCAGTCAAATATATATGTCAGGAATAAGCTTTGTTAATTGTTACTACTACTTCTTCTATACACAATTTTTCAATCCTTCCGAAGTTCAAATTTTTGGACGAAATTTGGGTTTCAAATGACCATTCTTTAATTCATACATGTTTTTTACATTCATTTTGTATCATATAATGCAATCTCTGAACCATCAAATTTTTATTTTACGTCTTTGTTTTTAAGTCGTAGTGTCTAAGAGTGAAAGTTAGCATCTAATATGTGATCGGTACTTATCCTCTGATAGATAAAAAAATCACAAAATTGCACGATATTCTTGCATTTCCTGTTATATGGAAGTATTTAGGTTTTAATTTATTGTTTTTGCCTTTATTTTGTATCAAACATTATTGAACCTCGCATTGCTAAATTAGATGTGCATGTTTTCGATAATACAAAATACTTTTTTCAGAGATAATAAATATAAAGTTCGAGATGATTTGATTAATTGTGTTTGTAATGACATATCAAAGGGGTGGTGTGTACAAATGAACCGAGAAGAACTTAAGATGAGAAGACATAGGTCCCAAGAATGAACTGGCACATGTTTGGACTCGTCATAGTTCAGGTCAAGTACCCTAGAACATATGTTCTCAAAATGTTCTAAAATTATAGACAATGACTAAATATATATACAAAAGCACTACTTAATTAAGTATTATTACTATATTTTGCTAGTCAAACTCTAAACATTTTCTATTTGATCAACAACTAAAAAAACCCTAAACTTCAACAAAAACAAAATGAGAAGAAGTGAACAATTACTTGTTGAGTTTTAGAAGGAATGTGATGTGACAAGGAATAGTATGTTTTTGACATCAATTTGAAGAACATCAATGGTTGAATGAAGAATAGTGTTGTGTGCCTAGAGTTCAAGTATTTTAAGTTTCAAAACAAACAAAAAATGCATGTTAGAAACTTCCTTCATGTTCTGGTGTTATACAACGAGCAGATGATAACTTTCGATGCTATCAAATTGTAATTTCTGATCGGTATAAAAAGGGCAATTTAAAATTTTAGGAACCTGTGAAAAATTGAGGGGGCCTAAAGAGCAATTCTCATTTATGATGATATGCGTATGTATTGGCTTAGAATTTTTTTTACATAAAAGCATTTGTTTAGACTAATAAAGAGAGTTAAATTTCCCATCAGTTATACCTTTACCCTTGCAAACACCCTAAACTTTTCAAATTACTTTGACTTTAACAAATAAAAAACAAATTCTTTTTCTCATCAAAAAATTTCATCATCAAAACTGGCATCAATATTCATGATATAACTATTGTTTTTTAAAAAGATATTCAAAAAAAAGTTTGACTTCTAAGATAATCCACAATGGAGACACCCATTTTTAGGTTTTTAAATGGGTTCCACGTGTACACATCATTCATTTATACTTTTTTAATAGTAGTACCTAATAAGCACTCAATCACTCCAACTCAAATCTCACAAAGTTCTTAAATGGGACCCACTGGTCAATTATCAATAACTTTATATCATTATATTTCATTTTTTTAATATTAAGAGAGTGCGGGTCTCGCTTAAAAGTGGGGGTCTTAAGTAAGACCCCGGGTCTTATAAGACCCTGAAAAAAATTCTCTCTATTGGAGGTACCTAATAGGTACAGGGTCTTAAATAGTTAAGACCCTCCCAATGGAGATGGTCTAAGGACCGATTTTGTCTGTCATTTTTTTTTTAAAGAAAAGAAAAAGGCATGTACCAGAAGTCAGTTTTTTCATAAAATCACAAAAATGAATATAAAAAACTGGATATTTTACCAGCCCCTTCAATCCAAACGCTTTTGCAGCGATGTAGCTACTGGTAGTGGTGGTGCAATGAGGTCATCCTTCTGCACCACTGTTCCACCACATCAAAGTAACTGTTAACATCCTTTCTTCCGGCAGCCGCCATCTTTTTCGTCACGTCGTCGCCTATGTTTTATCTCTTTTGGGTTGTACAATCAAACACGAGTAACCCTCCACCGTTGTTGCTCTTGGGTTGTTGTTATTGAGATCAGATTCCAGGTTCGTCCGGTTTTCATATCTAGTTCGCAATTTATGGCTTTTGCCTCTCTTTTGCTCTAATTATGTTTTTAATGCCTTAATGGTCTAGGATCAAGGTGTCGTGCTCTGTTTGTACGTATTTTAAAAGTGTTGAGTTTGGATGGTATTTGGGTCCTATTGTGTTTTCCATTTTTTGGGAGGTTATATTGATGGAGTGGTATTAGGAGTTTATTTTGTTGTCTTTTGATGCAATTGGGAGTTTACTTTTGAGGGAATTTATTCTCTTTGGTGGTACTTGTGGTGGTAATTGGGAGCTTAAAGTTTATTTTGTTGTATTTTCAATTTTCGGGAGGTGACTGTATTGGGAGGTGATTGTGTTGGGAGTGCTAATTGTGTAGGATCCGGCTCATCTAGACTTGTTCATTTCATTTTTTTTGTGGAGTTACCTATTGTGTATTCATGGAGTGTTTTGTTTGTTTTGTCTAGTCCAACTCATCTTGAGTTAACGGTGATGCGAGTGGTGGTTGGTGTTAGTAACATAAGGTGACGACCGTTGGTTTTTTGAGTTAACGATGATGTGGGTGGTTATCGGTGTTGGTTACATAAGGTTTTTGCTGTTGGGTTGGGAGTTGGAACGTAAATGGTGTCTTTTTTGCGTGGTGGTGATATTTTGGTGTTGGTGATTATAAGTTTGTGAGTTGGTTTTGTTTTTGGGGATACTTTTGTTTTTCCGTTTGTGGTGCTTCGTGGTGGTTTCCATGGTGGTGTTGATACTGGGTCTTTTGTGGTGATGGCTGGTGTTGGTTTTCGTGGTGATGCTCGTGGTGTCTGGTGCTGATTTTTGGTAAGGATTAATGGTGGTTTTTGTGGTGGTTAATGGTAGTTTTGTGTGGTGGTGGTGCTTGTGGTGATTTTTGGTGGTGGTTAGTGGTGGTTTTTGGTGGTGGTTATATTTTTTGTGGGTTTTCTTCTATGAGTTTGTTGTTCATGGGGTTTTCAAATACTTAGGTGGTGATTTTACCTGTGCTCAACTGCACTTTAACTGCGCTCAACTTCAAAAGTGAAGCAAAGTGCGATTACATGCGTTTTTGGTAGGATTGATGGTTATTTTGGATGGGTTTTGCAACGGTTTGGCGCAAGACTTGTTTCTTCTATTGCTCAGGCATTTATACTTTGGTTTTTGGAGATGACTTATTGATTATGGTGTTTAGTTTTTATTGGTTTGGGGGGCCCTCAGTGGATGGTGTTTTTGGTTTGTTTGTAGAAGTTTGTATTTGATGCATGGGTGTTTGTTTGGGTGTTCCGCATATATACGACACATTTTTCCTTTGTATGTTCCTACTTAAGTCTCCTAGCCAAGCATTCCTTGTGCTTACTGGGATTCTTTGCGTTTTGAATAAACTTCATTTTAGCTTCTTCAAAAAAAAACTGGATATTTCAAAAACAAAAATGTATCGCCTAAAAAAACAAAAATTTCTATATGAACAAACTTTCATTTTATAAAGAGTCAAAATTTGAAACCTTGTGAGGATGTAGATGAGGCTGTCACACTCATCTATCTTCATGCAACTCGCAAACCTCAACATGCATACGGCAACAGCCCCTCAACTGCATCCTAACTTGGTTAAATGTGTAAGGCCTCCTATTGGAAAAAGAATATGCATAATGGAAAAAGAATAAAAGTAGTATTGGCTCCACATTTTGGGACCTCATATAAATTGTACAACACCCACAATAAAAAAAAGAGTAGTGATAGATAAACATCCCTATGTGGCAAACATCTCTTTGACCTCCTCACAAAAAAATGACATGTGGCAACGTGGGCTCCACACATCCACTAACAGTCTCTCTCTCTTCTCTTTTCCTTCATCCTTCTTTTCTCCGACCGACAGCCACCGCCGCTGTCACCCCACCACCACCACCACCATCGTCATTATCAATCCCCTTCATCACCACTACCGCTTTTACCATCACCGGATCTGCTCAGATATGTCTTAACCGTCGTCGCCCACACTGAGATTTTCTCTCTCTCCCTCTCCTCTATCTTCCGACTCACTTTCTACATACACCACTGCCACTGTCAACCCATCACTGCTCTATCCTCACCACAACCACCGCGTCACCATTTCTCTCAACTATTATCTCGTCATCTCATCTCTCTCTTCCTTCACCCTCACCGAAACACCCACCATCCTCAGATCTAGCACTGCCATAACCCACCATCCTCATATCGAGCACCACCATCATCCACAAGACTCTAGTTCGACGGCGAGTTGGATGACGAGATCTACAGTGAGATGTGAAATCGAACCTACGAAGAAGAGGAGAAGGCAAAGAGATCGGAGAGAGAGGGTGAGGAGACGAAGCAAATCAAACCAAACAGCGGCAGCGGCGAATGAGGCGGCGACGACGAGTGGTGGGTTATGAGAGCTTGAGAGAGGTCTGTGAGAAAGTAAGTTGCAGAGAGATTTGGGGAAAGAGATGATTAGTGGATGAGTCGGAAAAAATTAAATAAAAATGCCACATGGAGGATGTTTATTGGAGGTGTACAAAGTGTGTACAATATCAAGTGGTCAATCTATAATTTCTCTAAAAGAGTAAAAAATATAAGGAAAATCCTACAATCTTTCTATCTAAATATACAATCCACCTGGTTCACAAACCACTCGTAGAATAGACATGAAGTGCTCGAGTGTTTTCCTAAGAACCATCATTGTCAAGAAATACTTTTAATTGTGTCAATTATGCTAATTTTAAGAATTTAACACTGAAGGTCTTGGTTCAAAGAAATTTTAATAACTTTTTGAGATAATAGAAGCAAATACATTATTCGTCAAGTGTTTGTTTTCATTAAGAAAATATATGAAACTAAGCAAACTTTCGTTTTATTACAGTTTCATAAACTATCTAAACGCCAATATACGATCTTTCAAGTTAATTTACTTTTGGACCAAAAAAAGTGCTTATAGGTTTCATATCATGAAGAAAAAACGGTTGGGTTGTAACAAGAATCTTAAAGTAGACTCTTGATAATTTGAGATGTGATTAAATCATATTGATGCCAAAAATGCCAACACTAACCACTGAGGAGTTGTTTTAACCAAAACACACACAACAAACATAACCACTCCATTCAGGTTCATTTTCCTTGACCAAATATTCTATCAACTCCACTTGTTGAAGATTAACTACACACCCTCCAATTTTATGTGTATCTATATATAACAACACAGCCAGAAATCTAATTCATCATCAACAAGCCTCTCTCTCGAATCCTAACAAAAATCATCCTCACTTCAATCCAAGTTCTTGTGTGCAAAATGGCCAATGTTTTCATACACAATCCTAACACATGGAAAACTACACTTTGCCTTTTCCTCCTAATCACAACTTTTTTGATTGCCAACTCTGCAAGAATCCTAGATGAATTTGACTCTCAACCACAGGCTATAGGCAATCTACCAGGACCTGGAGCCGCCATTCCTTCAGCCACAACCATACCACAGATAAGCCCTATTACCGCTTCGCCAAGTGCGATAACACCTGCAGCCACTGCCACCACCACCACCAATACTGCCACACCGGTATCTGGTGGAGATACAAATCCAGACCCTTTGGTCTCAGAAAATGAAGCACCAGCTGAGGACATCCCTCCAGTTGTGAGTCCTACCACAGATGAAACACCAGAAGAACTTCCACAACCAGAAGCTGAAGTGCCACTTCCACCGCCAGAAGCTGAGGTGCCACTCCCGGCTGTTCCTAATGTAACGCCGGTTACAGCAAAGCCTATGGCGAAAGAGCCGTCGTTTTCTTTCTTCATGCATGATATCCTTGGTGGATCACATCCATCAGCTAGAGTGGTAGCAGGAATTGTAGCAAACAGTGATGTAACCGGCTTACCATTCTCCAAGCTCAATAACAATCTCTTCCCTATTACAGGAGGAATTCCATTAGTTAACCCTAAACTCAATGGCATTGTCACAAACAACAATCTCCCAAACCTTGTAGGTCTCAGTGCTGCTCAATCCTCGACTGTATTCAAAAACAGTGGCACAAGTAACACTGTTTCCGGTGGCAACAACCAGCCTTTTGTTTCTGCGGGTAATCTTCCTGGTGGGTTTACAGTCCAGAAGCTTATGTTTGGTTCTGTGACGGTGATTGATGACCAGTTAACAGAAGAACACGAGCTGGATTCTTCTGTGATAGGAAGAGCGCAAGGGTTTTACTTGGCAAGCTCATTGGATGGTACTAGTAAGACCATTGTGCTTACAGTTTTGGTGCATGGGACTGAGCATCATGATGGAGCTGATGACACTATAAGTCTGTTTGGGATTCATAGGACTGCGTCGCCAGAATCTGAGATAGCAGTGATTGGTGGGACTGGGAAATATGAGAATGCTAGAGGATATGCTGCAATTGAGAACCTACTGAAGGAGGACCAACACACCACAGATGGGGCTGACACCATCTTGCATTTCAGTATCTACCTCACTGAGTAGTGACTACTGTGATTGGTTTTCATATTTGAATTTGAAGTTTGATTTGTCTTTGCTGTCTAAAAATTTGCACTCAAGTTAATGTTTGATTAATGGTACAACACTGTTCATTCTGCTTCTTTTTTATGTCATTTTTAGATAATGCCTATTTGCATTTTTCGTTCTGTTTTTTCCCTCATTGTTGCTGCATGCTGTATGAACATTCTGTTGTAATACAATATTGCACAATCAACATTCCCCATATTTTGTTATCTAAATTTTGATTCGTAATCATTTAATTTTTCTTGGTAAAATAATAGCTATTATATAACTAGCATCATGAATAATAAAGAGAAGCCGATTTCAGAAAACAAATATAATTACAGGATTTCTTCTCTCTGATATTAGAAGTAAAAATTTAATATGAATCACAATCCACTTTCAGTATAATCAATGATTTTTCCATTTGAATTCTAAAAGGAGGCTCTTACAAATTATATTTTAAAAAGCCTAAAAATACTCTAATTGTTAAGCAAAGTAACTAAAAGAATACAACAAATTGACAAGGCATTTGTGCAAGTGTTTCCATTTCCACTCAGATTTCTCAAGCATGTCATCCTCATTTATGCAATCTTTTTTTTATCGAAGGACTCATTTATGCAATCTTGTAATATCCTGCAAGAAAAATATGTAAAATAAAAGGTTAGCCGGACTCCAAAGCTTTTCTATCATACTAGAATATAAAACCTCTAATTAACCAAGATGAACTCTAGGAGTACATACGTCTTGGAGCTATTTTTATAAATGGACCACGATCAGTAATCTTTCAGGCACACAAGTGCATACAACACTAACATTGAACAAGATCTTCCACATCTAGATTTCACTAGTCAACTAGCAATAGTAATAATTGGTGTTAAATCAAACTATCAGATTGAGAACATCAGTAGAAGATTTGGATTGGACCTCTACAGTTTAATTTCAACTGAAGCAATCTGATAAAAAAAATTAAAATTAAAATTCTATACAACAACCAAGAAAAAATGTCCTATGCAAACAAACAAATTTAGTATTCATGGTTGAAGGATTTTAAATACATGCCTTATAATATATATATATATATATATATATATATATATATATATATCAGTAACCTTAATTTTTACCTATGAGTTGAAGGAGGAGCCTTGACACAACAGTAAAGTTGTTGCCATGCGACTGAAAGGTCACAGGCTCAAGTCCTCAAAACAACCTCTTGTATAAAAACAAGGTAAGGCTGCGTACAATATACCAAATGGTGGGGCCCTTCCCGGACCTTGCGTACGCAGGAGCTTTGTGCACTGGGCTGCCCTTAATAAGTCTTGATCTCATCATAACACAACACACTTACTAGTTTACCAATTGAGTTCAATCTCAATAAACAAATTGAATGAGACAAAAATGATACTCCCTCCATTCCTTTTTAGTTATTGTTTTTAGAATTAGTTATACATACCAAGAAAGATAATAAATTGTTACTTTTAATAGAATTATTGTTTCTATCTACTATATCATTGACTGTTTATTATCTCATTCTACATATTTTTCTCTCTACGATAGATAAATACGTAAGGGTGTAAGGGTGTCCTCGTGAGCTTAGCTCAGTTGGTATGGACAATGCATAGTATATGCAAGGTCCGGGGTTCAAAGCCCGACCACCACAAAAAAAAAAAAAAGATAAATTCGTAAGGGTATTATTGATAAAACAATAATTAATATTGCATTGAACTTTGAAAATGATGGGTAAATAGATATGTTATCTTCTACAGGTGACAAGTAAAAAGGAACAAAGAGAATATTGAATAGGTGTATTGAGATAGAATGAGACTATACATGTTAATATATAGGATGCAACTATAATTTTATTTTTTTTATATGTTAACTCTAGTTCTAAAGGGAAAGGTAATTCGGAGTTCGACCGGGAGGTAGGTAAAGTCTGGCCAAGAACTATTTCACCCAAGAATCGAACTCGGGTTCTCCTAAACAATTCATTCTTGGTGGAACTCATTAACCACTTGAACCCAATTGCTTGGTTAAATGAAACTATACATACATGCTAATATATGAGACAATATCCTATCCATCTGCGTTGTAAAGATAGAGACGTCCATCTCATTGGTTTTCTTAAAGTAGAAGTCTTATCCATCTGTCATAGGTGACCAAGTCTCCGACTCGGTCCTTTTTTCTAATATCCATCTACACTCGCTTACCTCTCGTGTCTTTGGGTCCACGAGTTTTGTCCATAATCTCTCTCCCAGTCTTGACAAATCTGCTTGGTCACTCAAGTGTGTCTTTCACGGTTATTGTCGGTCTCAAAAGGGTTATCATCGTTACTTTCCTACTCTTCAATGGTACCTTACTTCGGCTGATGTTACATTTTTTGAGTCTGTTCCACACTTTGAGTCAACCCATGTATCTCCTGATCCACTTCCTACTGTCGTACCTACCCCACCTCCTATTATCCCTCTTCAACCTATGGTGTTTGTCTCACCTGAGATCACTACAATTATCCCTTCCGCAGACCCTCCCATTTCACGACCTATTTAGACATGTCACTGTCATCAACCACCCAATATTGTGCATGTCCTGACACCTATTCCTGATGATGACATTCCAAATTCTCTGCCGCCACCTTTCCAAATTCTATCGTAGATCTTTCTATTGTTATTCAAAAAGGTATACATCCTACTCAAAATCATTCTCCTTTTCACATTAATTGTGTTATCGTTGTCTTTCTCCATTGCATTATACTTGCATGTCTTCTGTTGCTATACAAAAATAAATCTCCTGGCAAATGCCTTATCCCACCCTGAGTGGAGACAAGCAATCATTGATGGCATGTGTGCTCTCCAAACCAGCGGTACCTAGGAACTGGTTCGTCTACCCGCCGAGAAGTCTTTAGTAAGTTGTCGTACTTTATAGAATGAAAGTTGGCCCTGATTGCAAGATTGATTGATTTAACACTTATTTGGCAGTTAAGGGATTAATTCAGATTTTTGGGTTGGTTTATAAGGATACGTCTTAGAAATCGTGGTTGGGCCTAACATAACCCCACAAAACCAGCTTGTGAGGTGAGGATTGCCCCCACTTATAAACACATTGTCAGACTATGTCCTGTCTGATGTGGGACTCTTAACACACACCCCCACGACCAGCACTATTGAGCTTGGTTCGTGGACATAAATGGTGGGTGGCCCGATAGCGGAAACCTGATAGCAGGTGGCCCAATGGATCTTGAAGAGGCTCTGATACCATCTTAGAAATCGTGGTTGGGCCTAACATAACCCCACAAAACCGGCTTGTGAAGTGAGGATTGCCCCCACTTATAAACACATTGTCAAACCATGTCATGTCCGATGTGGGACTCTTAACAATACGTTTTCACATCTAGCCAATATGGCTTGTGTTGGACTCTTTCTCTCCATTGCAACTATTCAACATTGACCTCTCCCTCAACTTGACATTAAGAATGCTTTTTTTACATGATGATTTTGAAGAGGAAGTGTATAATGTAGCAACCACATTCTCCGAAGGAGTAATCAACCATGTTTTGTCAACTACACAAGACCCTTTGTGGTCCTAAACAATCTCTTCGAACTTGGTTTAGCAAATTCAGCTAAATAGTGCAACAGGTTGGTATCATTCGTAGTGAAGTCGACCATTATGTTTTTTATTGTCGCTCAGCCCAATGATGCATTTAACTTATTTTTTATGTAGATGATATTGTCATAATTGGTAGTGATCAGCAGGGGATACTCAGGTTAAAACAACATCTTTCTAATCAATTCCAAAAGACCTTGATAAACTTTGTTACCTTTTGGGTATTGAGGTAACCCAATCCAATGATGGTCTTCTAATATGACAAAAGAAATATGTTATAGATATTCTTGAAGAAACATGTCTATTTAATGTCACACAGTTGATACTCTTATAAATCCAAATGTCAAACTTCTATCTAATCTGGGGGAACCTCCATCAGATTAGATAAAAGGAGATATAGAAGATTGGCTAAAAAATTGAACTATCTATCGGTCACTCGTCCAAACATTTCCTTTGCAGTTAGTATGGTGAGTCAGTTCTTAAATTCTTCTAGCCAAGAACGCATGAATGTTGTAATCCAAAGTGTAAAATACATCAAAGGTGCTCTGGGAAATGTATCATTTATGAAGATAGAGGACATACTCAAATAGCTGGTTACTCAAAATTTGATCGGGCAGGCTCATCCATGGATAAGCGATCAACTTTTGGATATTTTGTACTTGTGGAGGAAGTTTGATATCTTCGAAGGGCAAGAAACAAAATGTTGTTCCAAGATCTAGTGCTGAGGTAAAATACAAAGCCAAGGGATTGGTAACATGTGAGCTCATTTGGTTGAAATAGTTACATATAACTTCAATTTGAAGAGGCAAGACCAAGGACACTAATTTGTGATAACCAAGCCGCATGCTTACCTCAAATCCAATTTTTCACTAGAGGACCAAGCATATTAAGATAGATTGTCATTTTGTCTGAGAGAAAATTTAATCAGGTGACATCGTCACAAGCTTTGTCAATTCCAATGACTAATTGGTAGATATTTTACAAATCCCAGTGTGAACCAGATTGATAAGTTTGTCAACTAACCTTTTATATCTCCCAATATCAAATGGAACACTACCTTTCACCCGAACTCTTGCATTTGGTTTCATAGGGGTTTGCTTGTCTACGCCCACTTATCGCAGTTTCCTCCAAGGTCTATAATGTACTTTCTCTAAGAGACCACAACTCCTTTCTTTGAGTGAGCAAACACCATGCCAAGAAAGTATTTTGCGTACCTCATTCCTTGATCTCAAACTCTTATGAAAGTTTTTCTTCAATCTTTCCATCTCAACTATGTCATCTCCTGTAAGAATGTCACGCACATATACAATTAGTATTGCAAATTTATCACCATTGAAAATTCTTGCAAATACTATATGGTCTAATTGTCCCTGAATATACCCTGGTTGTCCTTGAATATACCCTGGAGGTAACTTTAGACCTGATAACAATTTCATGTTGGATGAGATATGACATGAACATATGTTTATAAGCGAGGACAATCCTCACTTTACAAGTTAGCTTTGTAAGGTTGAGTTAGGCTCAATCCAAATGCCAAGATAGTATCAAAGCTTATCCAAAATTTGTTGGGCCACCTACTATTAGATCACACTGGTCAAACCGCTCGGATCACGCTCCATATGTCCAGTCCTGGGCGTAAGAGGGTGCGATAAGAGTCTCGTATTGCATGAGATATGGCTTGAACATATGTTTATAAATGGCGAAGGTCCTCATCTTACAAGTCAATTTTGTAGCATTGAATTAGGCTCAACCCAAATTTTAAATTGGTATCAGAGCCTATACAAGATCTTTGAGCCACCTTCTTTCAGGACACAACTATCGGATCACTCAGGTCACGCTCCAATTTCAAGTCGTAGGCGTGAGAATCTCAAATTGGATGAGACATGGCTTGAATATATGTTTATAAGTGGAGTGAATCTTTCACCTTACATGCAGATTTTATAGGGTTGAGTCGGGCAAAACCAAAATTCTAAGATCATATAGGAACTTTTGTAATTAGCACACATTTGAACCAAACTTGTCTTGAAGCAAGGAAGACTATCCATGCATGTATACTTATTCATTGCCAAGGATAGGAAGACAAAGAGCCCGTTAGTTACTGTTTATTTTATTTTTTGTGAAAAAATCTCTATTTTAAAAAAAAAAAATTTGAATTTTCATTTGTTTGCTACTAATTTTAAAAAAAAATGAATCTAATAAAAAAACTAAAAACTACTTCAAATGAAAAGATGGTTTGAATAGCATCTTCAAAAAATTATTTTCATAATTTAAGGAAAAAAATTATGATGGTAAACAAACACAACAACGTCTACTTTTTTTAAAAAATCTCTTAAGAATTGGTTTGTTACAACTTTTTTTGTGAAAAAAAACCACTTCTAAAACAATCATCACTTTTATAAGTTTTCATTGGTTTGCAACAGATTTTTAAAAATGAGAAATTGAAAGAAAAAATATATATAAAAACTAGTTCAAAGGAGAAGTTGATTTTAGTAGCTTCGCAAGAAAATCATTTTTTATAACTGATTTTTTATAAAGTGATTTTTATTCCTGATAAACAAGCACAAAACTGTTTTTTTTTAATTAAATTATTGAGTATCAAAATCACTTTTTATAATCCATCACAATCAGACCCTCAAACTGTGTTTACTTTAGCAACAAGAACAAAGGTCTTCAAGTAGTTGATGTCATTTGTTCAAGTAAACCTTTAAGCAACCGAGCAGCCTTTTACTTTTCCACTATGTTATCGGAGTTATATATTATAGAGAAGATCCATATACGGGCCACAATATTCTTTCCTGTAGACGAAGTCATGACCCTCCAATTTTATTCTTCTCAAGACCTCGCATCTCCTACAAACAACTAAATTCTACTTTTGAACTTTTAGAGCCTCTTGAACATTTTTCAGAATTTCTACAGCTGATGACTGAGAGGTAAATTCAGCCAATAAAGAAGAAAAATTTGAGTACAAAGGATGTTTAGTACAAGATCCAATACCTTTTCTAAGCGCTATAGGAACATCTATGTCAAAAGACTCACAATGACTCCAAAGACCAGAAGAGGACTTACCTGTGTCAGGACGATGAGTTGGCAGGGCTGGAGAATGAATTCTCGTCTTTTATATGACTCCTTCTTTCAAAGACTTTTCCCTTTCAAGTGTGATCACTGTTGTTAAACTTGCATTGTGTCTCTTTAAATAAGTCATTTCCGTGGGATCAAGAACTTGTTCTTCATGGTTTTGATTTAAAACTGTCGCCCCAGATTTTGTGGGAACCACGTTCACAATCGGATTGGATTTCAATGTACTCTTGGGCATTTTCTTTTGGTACACCATTATAAGCCTCAGAATCTTGTGACAGTACTATATCACATGAAGAAATAATATTTTCAAAAGCATTATATTTTCTATGATGAGACCAGTGCATCTGGGATGAACTTAGGGTCAATCCACCTGGGAAAAAGGTTGACAGGCCCGAGCAAAAGCATCTTTATGATTTGATGTTTACAGTCTATTGTTTTATTGGTTTGAAGCTTCTAGATGTGGACTTGAGAATGACAGACTTATTGCCTCCAATAGTATAGGCTCTCTTTCTAGGAGTTCTCTTCAATTTCTCTAGCATCACTGAGCTGCCTTTCAAACCACTCGTTTGGTGGAGCTTAATTTTGTTTGTTTTTCTATTAATTTTTCTATGTGAGGGGGTAATGCATTATTTTCTTGTAACAAGCTTAAAGCTTGGTAAACTTTAATGTGAGGAAGAGTATTAGAATATATGAAATATCTTAAAATGCGATATTATGTTACAGTATTTCCTAGGATAAGTTTCTGATAGTATTTTAGATATCTCCTATGAAAAGTTTCTATATTACTTATTTTTAATCATGATTTGTTTCCTAAGTTTCCTATTTATTCAAAATTAAGAATGTTGTATCTCGATAAATACGGATTAGTATTTCATCACTTTTATATCAAGTTAGAATTTCTCTCAGTTTATCTAAAATAAAAACCCCATAACATCAATATCTAGCCTAGAGGATAGCATGGCATGCAATTTATCAAATAAAAGGCATTAAGAATGACATCAACTTTAAATTTTAAAGGTGTATAAGCATTGATCAACAAAGCCCAAGTTGAATCAACCATGTTAGAAGTTGAACATTTAGTTCATAGATTGTTGGGAGAACTCAAAGAGCACTTTGTGGTTGATCTCTGATTTATGAATTCTCAATTATTACAATGAGCATTGATCCTATTTAGGTTGCCAGAACTCCAACTAACCTATAACTAACTCCAAGAGGTTAGTTACAGGGTTCTGCTAAGCTACTGCTATCCCACAGAGTAAGTAATATGCAACTGTAACTAACACTAATTAGTTACAGTTTGTTACACAGAAGTGTAGCTACTCTAGGTGTAGTCTACCATACATACAGTGTACTCTAATAAACCCAAATGACGATATTTAGTTAGAATCATCATTCTATTGTGGTATGTGGGGACATCTAGACTAATGTAACCTTCCATGAGAAACCATGAAGAAGTTTAATGGAGAGCTTAAAAGAAATTGTTAGCATTTTCACTTCAAGAGCTGAATTATTTTTCCAATTTTGGTCTCTCTATCTTTGAGCAAAGGATTGGAAGACACCAAATAATTCAAAACAGTCTCTCACTAAGGCTATCTAAGTGAGTCTTGAGGATAAATACAAATATATAAGTGACAATACTTGTATCATAAGATAGAAAGCACGTGACTAGGACCCCAAACATTATAATGAACAATATCCAGAAAAGTAACTCTGCTGTTGACACCAGTGTAGTAGGTATCCTACAAAACATATGATACATATTGTGATACAATACGAAAACACCTTCACTGGTACGTATCTTACTCTGTATCCCAAAACATCTTGTATCGTGGGATACATACGATATGAAAACACCCTTCACCGTATGTATCTTACTTTGTATCCCAAAACACCTTGTATTGTGGTTGTATCGCCTCCGTATCGGGTGTATCGTGATACTCCTCTGTATCGTGTGATACTGTTCGGTTTTAAATTTTTTAAGGTTTTTTACTGTTCCTCCTATTTTTCTGTTTATTGGTTATTAAGGGGATTCAGTTGTTACCTTTCCTATAACTTGTATTGTTTCCAATACCCCATGATTTAGTACTTTCTTATAACCTTTTAGACTTAGGTAACTTGTAACCTTTCCAATACCCCACATCTCAATGATTTATTTCTCTGTTTACAACTTCCCAGTACCCACTTTGTTTCTATATATCTCGGATTCTCTATCTCTCTGCTATCTTTCTCTGGTCCTCTGCTCTGTTACCCTGTTCCATTCTATTGTTCTTAAAGTATTCACCGATAGGGCAAACAAAAAAGACAAGAGACCATGATATCACATGAGATCATTGTTGTGTTGTTGAACCTAATAATAGGCTTTATGTTTGATTTTGATTGAATTAAGGACGCTTTATGTTATTTATTTTTGTTTATTGAGTTTTGAAGTATCTTAAAGTTTTTGGAGTTTATATATGAAAGTTCAAGTCATATTTTTTTTGTTCATGTCTCTTACGATACGTGATACGATGCAAAATTCAAAAAAGTGATCAAACGATACACGATACGTATCCCGATTTGACTACCATTGACACTACAAGAAAAAGAGACTCTTCATGTGTACCAAGTAAACATGACTTGCACTCTAAGGACTTCAAATGTCCAAATGAAAAATCAACTACTTCTACTTACCTAAACTTGGTTGACCAAGCAGACAGTGAATGATATCAAGAGACCTAATGATTCATATGTTCCAATCGCTTGTTCAGTACTTAGGTCTTGAATAAAGAAAGTGACAAAATTATAGGTTATGGATCAATTGAGAGAACATGTAAGTTAAGGGGTAGTCAAGTACAAATAAGACTAAACTGAGAGACACTGATGGTGGGGTGAACCTTGACCAATACTAAAAAAAATGTAATATGGTGAGGTGTTTTGGGAGATGACATATTAGAGATGAGAGAGGGATAACATGCTATATAATTAGAGGCACCAGAGTCTAAAGTCAAATCCAATATACAGATAAGATAGGAAAGCAAATAGATTTATAAGTATCAACAACAATGAATGAAGAGTAAGTTTGTGCCATAAGAGCAGCTATGTACTCAATTTACATATACATATTGATATCCATGAGAGAACTTTTCCAAAGGGAAATTGAGAAACTACTAAGCTATCTAAGAAAACTATGTCAAGGATAACAAAGAAAGAATAAGTAATAATTATAATTACAATCTACAAAACATGCAGACATGTTAATTTCTAAAATCATATGAATAAAATAGTAAGAAAAAATTGTAAAAAATACATCAAACCATTTATCTTAACTCATTTTGTAAAGCCAAAAATTTCATCTAATGATAGAAATAGGCCAAACCACTTTTGGGGGTACATCACCTAGTCTGCATCAAATTAGATCAGACCAAATTTTATTGATTAAATCAGCCAGGCCAAAGCTTTTTTAAAAGTCTATTTAACCGAAAAGCTTAGACTACATATTATGTAAAAAAATCTTTATTAGAATTTGGATTGGGCCAAACACAACCTTACAAAACCTGGCTGGTAAGGTGAGGTTTGCCCCCACTTATAAACCTATATTCAAGCTTTATTATATCCAATGTAGGACTCCTAACACATTTTATTTTTTTTATCCAATGTAGGACTCCTGACACGTTTTATTATTTTAGGGTATCGATAATATGAATATAACTTAAGAGTATATGGTAGAACATAAATAGACTAAACTACCCTTAGCCCAATTATAACAAAAGCCTCATAACATATTATCTAGCATCTCCCCCTCAAACTCACAATGCATTACCATGAACAATCGAGAGTTTGCCAAACAAGAAAATATACTCAATAATAGATAGATAATATAAAACCAAAACGTAAGCAATCAAACCAAACCAACTAACATCATAACCAACTAAAAGATAAGCAGCAGCCAGAGAAAAACCAATAGAGATAGGAGCAACCAAACAGAAGAACCAATATCGAATCAAATCAGAAGAACCAAACAGAAGAACCAATATCGAACCAAAGAGAGGAACCATCAGACAGAAGAACCAAATCGAATCAAATCAGCATAGAGATGAACCAAACCAATCTAAATCAAACCAACAGAGAGAACAAAAGCAAAAAAGAAATCCAATATCAGAAGTACAACAAGTTATGTCCAACCCAAATTTTAAAATAGTATCAGATCTTATCCAAGATCTATTGGACCACCTGTTACCAGGTTTCCTCTATTGGGCTACTCGGGGTTACGCTCCATATGTCCAGTCTTGGACATGAGACAGTCCTCGCTCTACAAGCCAATTTTGTAAGGTCGAGTTAGGCCAACCTAAATTCTAAGGCTTTGTTTGGGAGTTTGAAGGGAGGGCTTTGGGGGGTCGAAAATATGGGGGAAAATGGAGAAATCTTTCACATCTTCTGAAAGATTAGTTTTTTAAAGAATGATAAATTAATGTTTATGATTATTATATTTTTAATTTTAAGAATATTATAACAACATAGATTAAATTTGAAGAATTCATATAAACCCTCCAAAACCCCCCTCCAATACAATTATTGAGTTCCC
>Ga0315914_1002197_pt1 | contig 29896 bp, 8 predicted proteins | sample MpolenodulesMG_FD_203920 | JGI IMG/M metagenome (GOLD analysis project Ga0315914, IMG submission 203920) | Medicago polymorpha root nodule microbial communities from Los Angeles, California, United States - elongated nodules | ecosystem: Host-associated > Plants > Roots > Nodule | place: USA...
ATATGAGAGATGATTGGGTAGTTTGAAGAAAATTTTGATGTGATTAGGGCAAACATGTTAGCGTAGCAAGTATGGCTTTTATAATAAAGGATTGTCCCCATGTGAAATGTTTGAAATTATCCAAATGATTGTTACAACTCTTATGGCTTTTATAATAAAGGATTGTCCCCATGTGAAATGTTTGAAATTATCCAAATGATTGTTACAACTCTTATGTTTCTGTTTGATATAATGATATGTAGTATCCCTATAAGGCTATAACAGTTCCTTAATCTTTTGTGATTTCACTTACTCAGAAAAAAATAGTTGTATACATTAGTTTAATTATATTTTTCATGACAATAGCCACTCTTTGTTTTTAAAGAAATGACAATTCCTACTTAAAAACTCAAGTATACACACAAAAGTGAAAGATCCGGATTAATAATTATTACATACTAAACCATATTCTGTTCGTCCCAAGTTGTAAAGAAAAAAATCAAATCACATTTATTAAAAAACTAAAGCATAAAAACTTAGAGAATAGTTTTTTGTGTTTTTTTTGGAATAAGTTTTACAAGAAGATGTAAAAATAATTTTTATTAACTATTGATTATGAAAAAAATGGAAGAGAAAGAAAATTGAATGTAATTTATATTTAATTTTAGGCTTAAATAGGTCTTCCGTCTCTGCAAATATAAACTATTTGAATTTTCGTCCCTGAAGTTAATAATCCTTCCAATCTGCCACTGCAAATTTTAATCATTTGACTTTTTGCTAAGGTGGGCTGTCATTAGCGACAACATGGTGCCCATGTGGCAAGTGATGATTGAGCGAGGTGGTTGACTTAAATAGGTCTTTCATCCTTGCAAATATAAGTCATTTGATTTTTGGTCCCTGAAGTTACTAATCAGATGTAATTAGGATCACTTTTCAAATGATTAATATTTGCAATGACAAAATGAAATGATTAGTAACTTTAGGGACGAAAATTCAAATGACATTTATTTACAGGGACGAAAGACCTATTTAAGCCTTAATTTTATGGGAATAAACAATTTTTTTTGGAAAAGATAGTTTTCAAAAAAATTTGAAAAAGATAGTTTTTTAATTAGAATAAAAATTTGTCTTTCTTATTTAAATTTTGGAATAAAGAAAGTGAGTTTTTTTTCTTCTTACAATTTAAGATGGAGGGAAGTGATTTGATTTGAAAAAGTGTAAAATATGATATTGGGTATCCTAGTCGGCAAATTAGAAGCATCTAGAACCAACGAGAAAAATCATAAAACGTGTAAAAAGCGCTTTCACACTATTCGTCCACAACATCCCATTCTAACGGAACCATAAGAACATTCTAGAATCCCAAAAACCTCCATTATATATACACTTTCACAATTCACATCTCTTCATTCATTCATTTACAATTCACAACAACTTCACAACCCTAACACAAACACTTTTCTTTCATATTTTATATTTCATCATTCTTTCACAAAAACCAAACCCTAGCGTTCTTGAAATTCATCAACAATGGCCGGAAAAGGTGAAGGACCTGCAATCGGAATAGATCTGGGAACAACATACTCGTGTGTTGGAGTATGGCAACACGATCGTGTCGAGATCATTGCCAATGATCAAGGAAACCGTACCACGCCGTCTTATGTTGCTTTTACTGATAGTGAAAGGTTGATTGGTGATGCTGCTAAGAATCAGGTGGCGATGAACCCTGTTAACACCGTTTTCGGTAAGATTTTGATTCTCAACATTCACGTTATTAAGGGTTTTGATTTTGATATGCAGATTGTGATTACATTGTTGTTAAATTAAATATACATGTGTACATTGTAATCTTTTTCATTGTTGAAAATAAATAATAAATAATGGGGTTTTATCTGGTAAATTTTCAATTATTTGTTTGTTTTATTTTGAAGCTCTTTAATATGTCTAAATTGCTGTTAAATTAAATAATTGATTATGAGATATGACTATGAAGTATTGGATTAGGCGTGTGCTCGTGTCACGACACCGACACTTGTAATTACAACGAATTATATGATTTTTTCAAATGATTAATTGTGTCGGGTGTTTGTGTTGTGTCTGGTGTCCGTAACCGTGCTTCACATCATAATTTTAGTTGATAGAATGAACATTATTATTATTATTATTATTATTATTATTATTATAAATGCTGTTATATTAACATTTATTTATGTTGATTAATGAGGTTTAGAATAATTTAATCCCTTACATTGATTGAATGTGACATCCATGATATGCTGAGTTTGTAGTCCCTTTCTGAGTGTAATTTTTTATTTATTTATAAGTTGATCGGAATATGGTTTATAATGATAGGACATTATGGTGTAATATGATCATGTAGCTTATATGTTTTTATATATCGATTGAATTTTAAATGGTTCATTTTGAAGTTTGATAGCTTATTGGTTATCTGAATGTGTATGTTAAAACAGATGCAAAGCGCTTGATTGGAAGGAGAGTTTCTGATGCTTCTGTTCAGAGTGACATGAAGCTATGGCCTTTCAAGGTTATTGCCGGTCCTGGTGAAAAGCCAATGATTGGTGTTAACTATAAAGGTGAAGACAAGCAATTTTCTGCTGAGGAAATTTCATCTATGGTGCTCATGAAGATGCGTGAGATTGCTGAAGCTTATCTCGGTTCAGCTGTGAAGAATGCCGTCGTTACAGTTCCAGCTTACTTCAACGATTCCCAACGTCAAGCCACAAAGGATGCCGGTGTTATTGCTGGTTTGAATGTTATGAGGATTATCAATGAGCCTACTGCTGCAGCTATTGCATACGGGCTTGACAAAAAGGCGACAAGTGTTGGCGAGAAGAATGTGTTGATTTTTGATCTGGGTGGTGGTACTTTTGATGTGTCTCTTCTTACTATTGAAGAGGGTATTTTTGAAGTTAAGGCCACTGCTGGTGATACCCATCTTGGTGGTGAAGATTTTGATAACAGAATGGTTAACCATTTTGTTCAAGAGTTTAAGAGGAAGAACAAGAAGGATATTAGTGGTAACCCTAGGGCACTTAGGAGATTGAGAACCGCATGTGAAAGAGCGAAAAGAACTCTCTCATCTACCGCACAAACTACCATTGAGATTGATTCTTTGTTTGAGGGTGTTGATTTTTACACCACAATCACCCGTGCTAGGTTTGAGGAACTTAACATGGATCTGTTCAGGAAGTGTATGGAGCCTGTTGAGAAGTGTTTGAGAGATGCTAAGATGGACAAGAGCACTGTTCATGATGTTGTTCTTGTTGGTGGTTCAACTAGAATTCCCAAAGTTCAGCAATTGTTGCAGGATTTCTTCAATGGTAAGGAGCTTTGCAAGAGTATCAACCCTGACGAGGCTGTTGCTTATGGAGCTGCTGTCCAAGCAGCTATATTGAGTGGTGAAGGAAACGAGAAGGTTCAAGATTTGTTGCTTTTGGATGTCACTCCATTGTCTCAAGGTTTGGAGACTGCTGGAGGTGTTATGACTGTGTTGATTCCAAGGAACACTACAATTCCAACCAAGAAGGAGCAAGTTTTCTCTACTTATTCAGACAACCAACCTGGTGTGCTAATCCAAGTTTATGAAGGTGAGAGAACCAGAACCAAGGATAACAACTTGTTGGGTAAGTTTGAGCTTTCTGGAATTCCTCCAGCACCCCGTGGTGTTCCTCAGATCACTGTTTGTTTTGATATTGATGCCAATGGTATCTTGAATGTCTCTGCTGAGGACAAAACAACCGGGCAGAAGAACAAGATTACCATAACCAACGATAAGGGAAGGTTGTCAAAGGAAGAAATCGAGAAGATGGTTCAAGAAGCAGAGAAATACAAGAGTGAAGATGAGGAGCACAAGAAGAAGGTTGAGGCAAAGAACTCCTTGGAGAACTATGCATACAACATGAGAAACACCATTAAAGACGAGAAGATCAGTTCAAAGCTTTCTGGAGGAGACAAGAAACAGATTGAGGATGCAATTGAGGGAGCCATTCAATGGCTTGATGCCAACCAGCTTGCTGAAGCTGATGAGTTCGAAGACAAGATGAAGGAGCTTGAGACCGTCTGCAACCCAATCATTGCAAAGATGTACCAAGGTGGAGCTGGGGAAGGTCCAGAAGTTGATGATGATGCTGCTCCACCTCCAAGTGGCAGTGGCGGTGCTGGTCCCAAGATCGAGGAGGTCGACTAAGTGTAATAGTTAGACTTGTTAGACAGTTATGCTTGTGTCTGTTTTTGGTTTGGTTATGCCTTTTTTAGTATTTTGTTTACATGAACAATATTGTCTTTTTATTTCAATGTCATTTGAACGGTGATTGAAAACCACCGTGTTTTGCTCATTATTACACTTTTGGCTGATATATACAGTTCAGTATCGTATTATTTGCAATTTTCCTGTATCATTAACCTGCTTTCGTTTCTGGATTGTTATTATCCCAGATTAAAGTGATTTTATGCGCACTTTTTCTAATTTTCTGAATACAAATAACTGATAATTACTCATAAAAAATATCTGGTAATTCTAAACATTATGCTAAGAATACTGTTTTTCCATTGATGTTAAAAATATCTAGTTAACTTATCCCTTGATGGTAAACATTACTATTAGACTTTGGAAAGATATCTGAATAGTATATCTGAATAGTAGGTTGGAAGATCACATTATACTGTCTCCACTCTCCAGCTATGGTAATAGTAGGTTGGAAGTTCACATTATACTGTCTCCACTCTCCTGAGTATATGATGCATTCTCTGTATCAAGTAATTCCACCAGCTAGAGGTAACAAGGATATTCCACAAAATCTATGGTCAATTATGCATTAAGACTGCTTTATAATTTCATTTTCACTAACTCTACTGATATGATTTTGAGGATACTAGTGTAGAAATGGAAGGGCGTGCTAGAATACGAACAACTCTAGAAATATAATATTGTTCATGGAAAACTTCTTACTAAAGAGAAACGTGTAAAAAGAGAAATGACAGGAAAATGTTTGCTCTAGATGCAATTCAGCTCCGGAGTATTATGCACTTCCATAGGCATTGTGATGAGACTTGAGATCTTCGGAATCAAGTCATTAACAAGGAACATTGGAGTAAATTATTTAGCCTTGGAGTAAATTATTTAGCCTTGTTCTCTATGCTTGGCTTGATTGGAATTTGACTTTAAGGCTCATGGAGAGATCCCCAAGTGGGTGGCTCATGGCTCCTACATCTTTAGTAGTGGAAGTTCAGTTATTGGAGGCATTGTTAGAGATAGAAAAGGCTTCTTTATTAAAGCTTTCATTAGGAAGATAATATCACCCTCTAATGCTCTTGTTGCTGGACTCTTCTCTCCAGCTTTCAATTTTCTATTACATTGAATCTGAATATCCTCCACCACTCAGTGAGAAATCTCACTCAAGTTTCAGTTGATATAATCAATCATGATCACGGACACATGAGACACTGATACAAGAATATTGATACTGATAATTTGGAAAACGAATGTTACATGTAATTACATGTGTCGGACACTGATATGTGTTGAACAGACACGTCTTCGATCAGAAGTGTCAGTGCTACATAATTCTACATAAAAGTATTTTTAGTTAAAACTTGTGTGAGATGATTTTATAATAGTCTCTAAGAACTCGTTTGGTAGTCAGAAATCAGAATGGATAGGTATGATTGGGTAAACTATCTTATCATGTTACTATAAAACACATCTTGAAGTTTGTTTTTGTTAGTAATTGCACCAAACTTTTATTCATTAACATGTGCAGTAAGGACATTTGTTAGCAAAACTCTTTAAACAATTTCGTCATATTTCCCTTTAGATGTATCCTATAAATGCTTAATTAAACTATATATCCAAATAGACTCTAAAAGCATAAATATAAATACTTAATTAAACTATATATCCAAATAGACTCTAAGAGCATAAACATCAGTGTTGCATTTATTGTCAGTAACGGACACTAATAATTGAGTTGATTTGGGTGGTAAAAATTGATCATGGATCCGATAAATGCAATCGTGTCATTCTCTCTTTTTTTTCTTTCTTTATCAATACTTTTGAATTAAAAGGATAAAAAATGATATAAATCTCGAGTATTTTGTGAGATTACTCAGACCAATCGTAGAATTTTGGATGAGTTGTATGAATATTTAGAAAATGTAGTTGAATTGTTTAAAAAATTCAAAAGTGTGAAGGAATATAATATATTAAGTGGAATCCATTTAAACCAACCTAAAATGGGTGCTCTAAGTAGCTTTTGAAATGGTGAAAAACTCTTATAAATTCATCCAAACATCATTACAAATGCCTATACCAACATATAAACTCAAATAAGTTGAACATATGTCTATCCAAACAGCCCTTAGTAGCACTTCACTTAGTTTATAGAAATTCTGAATTATAACTAGTTTTCTTCGACTACAAACAAACTGTGTTTGTCAGTTAATTGTCATTATAAAATTCTGAGAGAATTTGAAGTTTTAAAGTTTATAAACAAAACTCAAAACAAGAAATATTTTATCATAATTCACAACACACCTATAATTCTGAAACTAAGTTAAAATCTTGGCTTCTCCATCCTGACAAGTGACAATCAATTCATCAATTTTTTTTTTTGGTAATAAAAAAAGAGTAAAATGTGACAGCTCTTTACATCATGAAAAATAATATGAAAAGTACAATGTCATATGACAAAATTTATTATAACAAAAGAAAAGGATCCACCCAAGGTTGCATGTTTTAGTTTAGTCCACTAGAGGCTGAAACCTTTTTGATGACCTCCTCTTCCATTTGAACTAGATGTTGACAGAATGTTTCAACATCGTTTGCCTCTTGCTCGAACATGAATCTGAGCTCTTTCCATTGGAATTGACCAACGCCATCCTTTGAAACAGGACCAGAAATTTTTGCTAGCACATCGAATCCCTTGTGATCAACGGATGTTACATAAGCATCCTTAATACAACAACACAGGCTTCGTTAGTTGTTAAGATTATATATTATGAGAGCGAAAAACAAAATAAATGAACTGATATATGGTTAGTCATAAGACAAGATGATACTATTTCTTGGTTTCAATTCAATCATGTTGACACATGTTTGATTCACAGAACATATTTTTGTTTTTTTATTTTTATTTGTATAAACAAGGTATCAGCATGCAACTGCGGAAACACAAACTCTTCCCTGCCATATGTCAGTATTCATCTCTAAGAAACATGGTACAAAACCAGCAATACTAAAGAAACTACCATAATCTAGAGAAGGATGAACAATCATCATGTTGAAAGAGAAAAATCAAGATATGTAAAGGCTCAAAGACAATAAATACAAATCCTATACAATAAATACAGATTCTAATAATATATTTTCAACACATCACAATCTCTTGACCCTGCCATACGAAGATAAACAATCTATGCTTTTTTTCTTCTTCTACAATTGATATAATCCGTAACACATATTTCCGCATCTAAAACGCTATGCAACTTTCCACTATCTAAGAATGATCAGTGTATCATGCAACCTCACTTGTAATCAAGAAGACATCAAGTAACCAATTGCAGGATCAGGGTGTAAAGAATAATCAAGATCAATTAGGTTACCTTTGCATTGGTGTTCATGTAAACAAAACATAAAAGCACAAGGGCTCTACGCCTAGCTTCACTTTGGTTAATCCCATCAATCAACTTTGCTGAAAATGGAGCTAAACAAGAAAAAACGAGAAATCAATATTTTGTTACATAAATAAAAGATACTGAACTAATGCATTTCAAACCAGGTCTTCACCTAATAGATCAGCTTTGGATGTTCCTAAATCTTCAACATCTACATCAAAAGTACCTCCGTGGCCATCAATAAATGTGCAAGATCTGAGCATTAAACTCTAACATTAGATGGAACAAACACTTCAGATTTTCTAATTTTACCAATAGTTAGTGGTTATCCTAATCATACTTCATTGGATGCAGGACAAAAAGAAAAGTCAGAGTTCATTATTTCACAAAGAACTTCCAAAATAATGACTACAGTAAAAACCAGACTAGCAGATGCATACTGAACAAGGTTCGGGGTTAACATTACTTTAGTGTCATAATTAAGTATTGGTACACAAACTTAACAAATATATAAAACCATAAAGGGTGTGTGTACTTTCTAAAAACATTTTCAGTTTTCATTTAATAAAATTTGTGTTTATTTGAAATTGCTATAAAGGAGATGGAAAATTCGTGTAGGAAACACTTGTTATTGAGAGAATATGAAAGTTAAGCTAGGAAAAAAGAATGCATTTTCGAAAACAATGAAAACAATATTTTGACATTACCAGTATTTCTGAAAAATGTGTATCTGTTTTTAAAAATTGTAGAAGAAATGGTGAGGAAAATATTGATCTATATTGCCTTATGTTTATTAGTTGAAGTGAAAAGAGAACCAGAAACATAGGAAGTATACGGACCTAAACCACATGAAGGAAACAAAACAGTAAGTAGAAGAGAGAAAGTGTTTCTATAACAATATGAAATTTTGCATGTTAAACTTGTACCAGGACTGTAATCAAGTGTTTGGGATAGGGGGAAGAGCCAACATAGATACTAGAACCAGATATGATCTTTGCATTCATCTATGAAACAGAACAATTCAAAACAAAGATTTAAACCTACAAGTTCCTACCTCGTTTTAAATCTATATACTGAATATTTTTCAGTGACTCCCAATAGTTCCTGAAGATTATCACTTCGCGATGTACTGCTCCCACCAGAACTTAGTACTCCAGACACAGTGTAACTAAACTTTCTGATTGCTTTTTCCTCAGATCGTATGACTTCATGAACTTTCTCCGTGAGCGCCTTGGCCTACACCAAGATAAACAAAGAATCAATTTTGAAAACAAGTCTATATATACTACATTCCATAGTAGTCAATTGCGGATAGCGGCGCGTAGCGGCCGACCCCAAAAAAGCTATAGCGGGACAGTGCATAGCGCTATGACCGCTATTTGATAACTTTTTTGACAAATTACGTAAATAATACTATAAATTATAACCAAACATATATCTAATATAAAATTAAATATAACATTCAAATCTCATAAAACATTCATAAATCATACAAAACACCCAAATCTTATGAAAGGTTTCAAGTCTCCAACATAATATCAAAAGTCTTAATCAAAATTCAACATAGTAGTCAATCTCGGGTAGCGGTGCGGAGAGGCCGACCTCAAAAGTGGGATAGTGGGTTAGCATATAGCGGTATGACAAATAGCGGTCACTGATATTTGATTATTTTTTGAACAAATTACATGAATAATGGTATAAAGTATAAACAAACTTACATATTTCTAAAAAAAAAACTTATATTTACTATAAAATTAAATATAACACTCAAATCTCATGAGACATTCATAAATCAAAACAACAAAAAACAAAAGATAGAGGAACAAATAAAAAAAATCATAAAAACAAGAGAAACCATAAAACAAAAGAAAACGGAGGAAGAAAAAAAGAACAGGGAAACCATACAACAGAGTCAATTTGGTTTTAAAATCCCCAAAATGCCCTAAAATCAATTTAGAAATTTGGAAACCATCCGCTCCGCTATGCCGCTATAGCAGCTGAAGCGGCTGCTATCTCATTTCGCACCGCTACGACGATTAGCGTAGCGGTTCGTCGCTGCTACGCTTCGCGCGGCCGCTATCGGCCGCTATTGACTACTATGCTACATTCCATTTGTCACTTGCAATTATTATGACGAACAACCCTTCTTAATATTATATCAAACTTAGCTGGAATATAAGTGAAAGTAATGCTCACATTAGAAAAAGAAGATGGAGCATAAAAGTGGAAGTAATACTATGCATTTTAGTATAAGATCTACTAATTTATGTTTAAAGAAACAACATAAAATATGCAAAATAATATACACTCTATTTTCCAGTATCCTCCATACACATAAAGATATTTAATTCATGTCGATAGTTTTCAAATCTACAGGGAAACTTTCAGAAAACAAAAGTTCAAATATCGAAATACAGTTGGAAAATGAGTAATTAATAGTTAGGGCTATAATAAGAAAAACAAAACTAATACTTCATTGATATTGTAACGCGACATAAAATGGATATAAATAAGTATAGGGTTTGATGGGAGTTAGTCTTTTCGGTGAGGATTAGAATCAGGACTACGAAGAGTCTGAGATCTCCAGAATATCCAAGAAATTTACATACTTTCTTGCATATTCTTTTGCTACGGAGAATCTAACACATTATTTTAGTAAAGTTATATTAGTGAAAGCGAAATGATAAAAAACAAGCATATGAAAAGATGTTGTAGCAATACCTTATCTTCATTGAGAGGAAGAACATCCCCAGATAAAGCAACCCGAGCTGGTAACTGCAGCATGTGAATAAACCAATTAGCCTTTATTTCTTCTAATTATAAGAGAATCTGAAACAGCAGGTCAACTGCAGATTGCAAAAAATAGTGGTTTGTTCATATTAGGAAACACAACAGTGATAAAGCGCTGCTATTCGACAATATTTTGTACTAAATAGCGAATCGCAACACAATAGCGAACGCAGGAACCATGTTGCTAGTGATTTCGTGGAGAACCGAGCAAAGGTATTATAAATTTCATGATATTATTTTAGTTTCGAAAAGAAAACATGTATATCCTACAGGCATACACAACCTTTTCCAATGATTTCAATATGGCTCCTAGTCGGCCTGGAAATGGACATGTCACAGCAAATGAACCACGCTCATCAATGATTGTGTTCTGCATAAAACAAAAAGCAAACGTGTCATCCTGCAACTGTAAAAAGTACTCAAATGATTTATCAACACATATAGTCTTATTCTTAAGGTTAAGAGTGAATATAAAAATTAGCAGAGGCAAAACCCTCCAGAAAAAGTGTCATCTTCAATAAGGTAGTGTTCTAAACATTTCTTCTGGCTGTGAATAAGTGCTACAATGTGATGAACTTGATAGGTTCAGTTGATTGCATGAAATTTTAGTTTTTACCACAAAGAGTGATAAAAAGATTAAGCAGAGGAAGACAGACTAATCATAATCACAGTCAAAGCGACTTAGTATCACTAAAAACTATAAATAATCAACAAAAAGGAGGAAAAAAGTCAAAACCAAATTATTAAATTTCTCCTAGATTTTTAACCTCAATTTCAAGGAGATTCTAAACTAACACTTAGATAAAAGCTATCTCTCTGATACTTAAGTGATGAACTACAGCTTTTTGACCCTTGGAGTATGTATATAATATAAGATACTATTTCATAACACCAAAAAGTCTCACATTTCTTGAGAGTTGAGGTTAAGGGTAGTTTATAAACACTGATTATCCTCAACCTACTTATACGTCTTTTATCTAAGGACAAAACCGTGAGAGGTTATACAAGAGCCAAAGTGTACAAGCCCTTAGAAAAGTAGTGCAGCAGACATGAGGCTGTAACTGTTACATTCATGTTGAACTTAGCGTCTAAGAGTTATCTTTAGACTTATAATCTTCACATTGGACATGAAAAAAAAAGCAACAGTAAAAAAAAAAGAGAGGAAATGGAAGGACAACAAACATACCATATTATGCAAATCATTTTCTGGCACCCAAAGATATGGCTGCCCCCTTCTAAGTATGTATTTAACCTTAGATGTATGAATATCTCCTTTGCTGTTGAAATCATACAAAAGTAACAAAGACCCATTAGCAAAATACTTTGTGCATGTATCAATTGACAGTGAGTTTGGTGAATAACAGTGTGCTACCGCGATTTTAGCAAAAGCTACATTTTGGAACTTCAACAAAATCAAATTGCTACTGTGATTTCGCAAAACACAATACCCAATATAAACATATAAGCAGTAACTGAATCATAATACACTATGTACCAAATTATTATAAGTATCAAGGAATTGAACTATCACAGAAAATAAGAGGCGGAAAAAGGATAGGAAGCGTATGAAACAGTTTGGAGATCCTATTAAACTCAAAAACAAACAGAAAGTGTTACACTGCTATATAGGTTGAGATTTCTAACTCAACCCCAACTAAAACCTCACCGATTGTAAACAGATTTTAACTGAAAACGAATAAGAGCCTATTTAGATTGACATATTTGCACTTATCTACTGACACAAAGATTTGTGATACTGTTTGGGAGAACTTATGAAAACAGCTTATGACATGTTCATAGACTGTTTTCAGCTTATTTTCATAAGCTTCCAAGATATCTTATGAAAACAACTTGTAACTTATACCAAGACGAGGTAACTTTATTATATCTTTTATTATAGAAATAGTTTATACTTAAAAGCTTATCATGATAAGGACTTATGGGCTTATGTTATAAGTTGCAAATTAAGTTGTATATAAAAACAGGCCCTAAGTGTAGTTAACCTTTAACTAACTCTCATCAGCTATTCAACAACAAGATATAACCAATACTTCAACAATAAGTAACAACAAAAAGAAAAGAAAAACAACTTAATACAAACTTCAAGTTGTGCAAGGGAGTAAAGGTGTGAGTGTATCTGTAGCACCGACACCTTTGATCAAATGAGTATCCAGCGTCTGACACGTGTCTATGTCAGACACCGACTTGACACTGGCACATGTGATTACATTGAAATCATTCATTTTCATAAATAATTACAGTATGGATGTGTCAGGGTCGTGTCCACGTCTGTATCAGTGCTTAATAAATGAGTCTAAAGTTTGTGAAGTGTGAATAAAAAATATGAAATAAAGGGTAAAAGGTGTACCTTCCTTTAGCATCTGCTTTGATAGTATTAAGAGAACCTTGCCAGTTTGATGTTAATATATTCTGCATGTATGAAATGAATGAAACATTGCAGAAAATGAATAATTTCATTGAAAGAGAAGAGAAGGAAGAAGAACCTTGCATTTTTCAGCGAATGTCAAGACGGTTGCTTTGCTGCGTTTCATGGCTTTGAAATATGCACACCACCTGTTCGAGAAAACTATTGTTTGTGTTAGGGTCTAGAAGCAATGTTATGCCAACTTCGGCTATTCTATGTTACTGCTTTTTGAGTTTAGAAGGCTCAAAAGGTTTAGATGTGTATTTTTTACATAGGATATTTTTAAGTAAATAAAAATAATATTATTTTTTTTGAGCAAAAAAATAATATTTTTTTTTATTACTATAGTACTTTGGATTAAATTATAATTTTTTTTAACATTTTTGGTTTATGTTTGATAGTAAACGTTATTAATTTTTTCGTATATTTAAATATATTATTATAAATTAAAATTAAAATATGATATCAATTATAATCGTATTCTTTAAAACGGCTTGTTAACAATAAAAATAAAGATTAATATCATTGATCTATTAGTTCATCGGTACATTTAAACATCATAATACTTATTTAAAATTGTTCATATAAAATAGATTTTTAAATAAATTAATAGATCATATCAGACTTAGATTTTTAAAAAAAAATTGTATGCCAAACTAAACCTTGCAAAGCCTAGTTCAGGTTCTTCCCACCCTTATCCATCATCCATTTCACACCAATTTTATGCAGAGCTCTAAATTTCTAATATGTTTTACTAGTCCTTATGAATATATCAATTTTCATTTTTAGTACCTCTAATTTTTTTAGCAAGTTTCAGTCCCTCAAATGTTTTTTTGTCATGACTCTTGATCTATGTTTTTACGACAACTAGACAACTGATAGGTATTTTTCACATTTTTAAATGAATTTTTATAGAGATTATTAGAATACTATAACAATATATCCCTAAAAGTTTAAATTTTTATCAAAGAATATAAATTTTTAAACGATAAAAACTTAAAGATTCATATTTAATTCATCCACTATGAAAAAAATAAACTTTTGCATAAAGATATCTCTATAATATTCACCTTTAAACACTCTAATAAAATATTAAACATATCTACGAAATTTTTTAAATTTTTTTAAGGATACACATAAATTTAAAATCATGATTTGGGAACTAAAACTTGTTCAATTTTTTAAAGCATTAAAAATAAAATTTGAGATATTTATAAGGACTAAAAAATTATATTACCCTAAAAAATAAAAATGAAAATGCTAGTCACTCGCTTTGCCAACATATATAATAGTAGGATACTTTTTTTTATTTTTTAAAACTAATAATATTTAAATTAAATATCACTTTGATTTAAAACTAAAGTCTATCAATTAGATATCACCAAGCTGTGTCTACTTGCTTTATATTCATGTATAAGTAATAGTTGATATATAAACTAAAACAAAATATTTAATGTGAATCGTTTGATATCTATACTATATATAAAGAAAACTATCCATTTCAGCACACTTTTGGGTTGGACTTTTCTTTTCAAAAATACCCTTAATTTTTAATTTTAATTTTAAATACAAATAACACATGTAACAAATAGATAAGAATAAATTTAATTTAAGGAGAAAACTTAAACTCAATTCCTTATGAATTGTTCTTATTGTTAGCCAATTATAAAATAACACGTGGATTATTAATCCATGTCACTAATCGTCCTCGTTAACCCTCTTTTACCTCCGTTAACCATAGATTAAACTCACAAAAAACTAGCACAAAATATAAACTCATGTTACTTTTTTATCAGCCGATTTTATGTTGTACATCTGTGTTGTTCCCCTCAATAGAACCGACAAAGATTGCCAAGTATTTTCATATCTCTTCCACAAAAAACAGTATTTCCATATTATTTTATTACTTCCACAAAAAACAATATTTCCATATTATATTATTATTTTATTAAGTTGTTCTTCCTTAGTCTTTGATCAATTGTAACAAATGTGAGCAAAAAATAATGGTAAAGATTGGACTTTAAATCCTCTAAAAATGATTAGTAACAAACGTGACCAAAAAATAATGTTAAGGATTGAACTTTAAATCCTCTAAAAAACATATTAGTAACAAAAATGAGTAAAAAAAAATTGTTAAAGATTGGACTTTAAATCCTCTAAAAAAAAATTAGTAACAAACGTGAGCAAAAAAACTCATGTTAAAGATTGGACTTTAAATCATCTAAAAAAGATTACTAACAAACGTGAGAAAAAATAATATAATTTTAAAGATTGGACTTTAAATACTCTAAAAAAAATATTAGTACAAACATGAGCAAAAAATAATGTTAAATATTAGACTTTAAATCTTCTGAAAAAAAGATTAGTAACAAACGTGAGCAAAATATATTGTTAAAGATTGGACTTGACAATATTTTGAGTTCAAAAATAATTTTATTATATGCCTTGACAATATTTTGTTTATAAATCAATATATCAATAATTTCTATTAATATTTTTTTTAAAGAAATTTCCATTAATATTTTGAAATTTAAAGATTTTAGTCAAAATTATACAAACAAACATAATAAAATAATCACATGCTTTAACGCATTAGAAAGAGCGGACAGACGTCACTAGTTTTAATAATGCAACTTGGTGTCTATCATATCCATCTATCGAGTGACCAAGTTATGTTAAATTAGATGAATTAAATCATCAAATTGATCAATTTAAGAGATAAGAGATCAAACTAAACTTTTAAAATAAATTAAAGGACCGTCCCCGTGAGCATAGTTTAGTTGACAGGGACATGCATTGTTATATGCAGGGATCGGGGTTTGAACCTCAGACACCCCACTTATCCACCTTGAAAAATGTGAATTCTATCCACTAGACTACTTAACAAAAAAATAATAAAATAAAGGATCAAACTGTTCTAAAATGCGACGAACTAATTTTTAAAATGAGTTAAGCAACTAAAATGATACTTAAGCCTAATATTATCTTTAAAAATAAAATAAAAACCCATTTAGAGTTGGCCTAGTGGTTGACTTGGGATCTTGGAGTTTGCTCCTCCAAAGTTCGATTCCCTCTAGTGCCAATTTCGGTGGACTAAGTCTATACAGAGCTTGCTATGACTTTAAACAGGACCCCGCAGGTGGACGGTGAGATTAGTCCCAACGGATTATTGGATCAGATACGAGTTTTTAAGAAAAAAAATCTTCCTATTCACAAAACCATTTTTTGAAAATTAACTCATTTAAACAAAACAACAACAAAAATAACTTGAAAAACAATTGGGAAGCCAAACAGAGAAGAAACAACAACAAGAGCAACAAATCCCGTTTCCAAAGAACGAACACTCCCACCAAATCAGTTAGTTCCAGCTACACTACCGATCATCTTACTCTCTAGTTCCCCCTTTCATCTCTCTCTCCCAGGTACGTGAATCTCAATTTTCTTTTCATTCCATTCCATGACTTATATATTACATAACTCATTCAATTCTTGATCTCAATTTTCAAAACCCTAGTTATTGATATTGAAATTGTGCATCATCAGGAACCGCATCAACAGTGACTGATGAGTTCCTCAGAAGAAGCATCATCTATGGAAACAACAGGAATTGACAAAGATCTTCATGTTACATTTGCACAGATGATGTATCACTTACTTCCAAATCCATATGAATCTCAAGAAATCAATCACCTCACTCTCGCTTACTTTGTTATCTCTTCCCTTGACATTCTCAACGCACTCCACTTGGTATATATATATATATCTACTTTACTCTTTTCATTTGTTCATTTTTTTATGATTAAAACCAAGGTTTTAAAAAACGGTCCGCTACCGAGAAAAAGGCCGCGACAAAAAGGTATAGGTAGCGGACGTTACCGTTTCTACATAGTGAACAAAAATCATGACGAAACGCCGTTACGGCCGCGACGAAACACCGTTAAGGCTGCAAAAATATGTTGTTCATGACATTCGACATAGAATCCGGATATTTTTTCAATTGAGATAGATGAAAATCATATTATTGGTACATATTTGATCATACATTACATAAGTTATCTCCTTATCTAGTTTAGAACTCCAAATCTTTCTCTAGTTTAAGTTATTTAAGTTACTGTCATTATTTAAGAGTTGTGCAATGTTGTGATTAATTCACTCCGCGACAACCGCAATCTATATGGCAACACCCGTAACGACCGAAATCGCGAAATCCTATACGCGACCTTGACCTTGACCGTTATTTAAAACCTTAATTAAAACTAAATGCTTTTTATTAGAGTTTAAAGGTAGTGGACTGTCGGTTCAAAACAACTTTCTACAGACAATTAATGAAAACACTCGGAAGTAGGAGAAGGAAGTTACATAGCATATAATTTGTTTTCTGTGTTTTTATTAATCTGATGTGACAATTCTGAGTGTTTTGATTGGTTGCCTGTGCAAAGTTGCTTTGAACCGACACTCCACCACCTTTAAACGTATGTTTTAAATTATTATATAATGAAAGTAACACAAGAATGAAAGATAAGCGGACAACAAACTGGAATACTAATCCTTTTTGAATGACAGAACAATTCTTGAAAAACTACATTGATAGACCTAAAAGACACAACATTGCTACTATGCATATGATGTTTTTTATATAATTATATATATATATTTGTTGTGATTTAAGGTTGAGAAAGAAGCTGTTGCTAATTGGGTTTTGTCTTTTCAAGTTCGACGTGGAACAACAGATGATCCTAACAATGGTATGCAAATGATGTTGTTACATGTAATTTATGTTAAAAGTTTGATTTTTAGATGACCCATTTGAAGGATTTTGATGCAGAACAATTCTATGGATTTCATGGTTCTAGGACTTCTCAGTTTCCTCCGGATGAGAATGGGGTGAGTAAAATATTGTAATTGAAATTTAAGTGCTAATATTTGTTTTTAGTTTGGTCAAGAATCATAAATATGGTTATATTTGGATAAACAACCTAATGAGTGCTTATAGCATTAACACTTATAAGTTCTAATGTATAAGTTTTTCTAAAACAGAAGATAAAATTAAGTCAAATTGCTTTCACCTAAGTATAAGCTGTTTTCATAAGCTATCATAAAGAAATTATGGAAATAAGTTGAAATCAATTGATAACATGTCATACGTTGTTTCATAATCTCTTCCAAAAAGTTTCACAAGTTCTTATGCCAGTAGGTAAGTTCAAATAAGTAGATTCAAACAGATTCTGACCTGTTTATGTTTTTTTTTCTTTCTTTTTTTGTTATTGAAGGTTTTTCACCATAACAACAGTCACTTGGCAAGTACCTATTGTGCCCTTGCCATATTGAAAATTGTTGGCTACGATTTGTCAAGTCTTGATTCTGAATCGTTGTCGTCTTCAATGAAGAGCCTTCAACAGCCTGATGGAAGGTAATCTTTTGAAATTTGGATTCGAGCCATACTCTTTATGCTTATGTATTTTCCATATCATTAAAATCCACTACTACTTTTCATTTTTGTGATGTATTGTTATGGAAACTTTTGCTAACAATTATGCCCTTAATGACATGTTTAAGTGGAGTTGCTTATTCATGAATTCTTTGATCTATGCCAACAGTTTCATGCCTATTCATATCGGGGGAGAAACAGATCTTAGGTTTGTATATTGTGCAGGTTAGAGAAAAATACATGAAATGGAAGTTCTATTTGGTTAATTAATAGATAATCATGGTATATTAAATATTACTTTTTAACTAATTAACTTTTTCAGCTGCCATTTGTTTCATGCTGGATAACTGGAATGGAATGGACAAGGAAAAAGTCAAGGATTACATATTAAATTGCCAGGTTTGTGCAAATAGTACCTCTTGTGTTGTTTTATTTTTAGACAAATCCTCTAGTGTTGTTAAATAGTGGTTATAGCTAGTGGAACTTGAACAAATCATTATCTAGGAAAAAAAATATTGTCATGTAGAGGTCATAGCGGCGCTATAGCCCAATTGTATAGAATAATTTGAACAAACTGATATTTTCTGCGATTTTGTTTGACAACAGTGGTGATGGAAAAATAGTTAATGTTATTATGTCATGGCTGTACTATTTTGGACATGCATTTTCCATGAACATATATGTGTGTGTGTGTGTACGTAAATGAAACTTATCCTTCTTTTTCTTTTATTGTTTCTAGTCTTATGATGGTGGGTTTGGATTAGTTCCTGGTGCAGAATCTCATGGTGAGTCAAAACAATCTTTTATCACAATTTAAATGTGATTCCATACTGTGAGAAGGGCTATTGCAATGTTTATTTGTCACATTAATTCAATGTTTAAAAAGTCAAATTGGACATCAAATCAACGAAACATTTGAGTCATGGTTCAACTGCTTTAAACCGCTCAAACTAGGATGAAACCACAGTCGAACCGCTCAAATAACCGAACCGTAGACAGTGCCGGTTAACGGTTCAACCATTTGCACCGTCCATTTTGGTTCGCTCTTTAGAACGTTAATGATAATCTTTTTCCTGAATTTTCTCCTTTTTATGGTATTATCCATCACATGATAGATTTGTTTGATACATGTTTACAATGTGTTAGTTGGTAGGAGATTAAAATATGGGACGTTATGTTCTGTACACATGTATACACATCTTGAAAGGCAATCTTCATCTGTTTCATTTAAATGTTTATTATTACTCAAAAGATATTTATCAACATTACTTGTTTTAGTGTCACAGGTGGTGCAACTTATTGCGCTATTGCATCTCTCCGGCTAATGGGATACATTGAAGACAATGTTCTCTCAAGTTGTAATTTGTCTTCTTTGATAGATTTGCCGTTGTTGTTGGACTGGATCTTGCAGGTTTGTACAATCTATCTCTTTTAACATAAGCTGAATAGATTGTACTACATTTGTTCTCTTTAGCCTATTGTTTTAAGGTTATTTACACGTACAAAGAAAATCAATAATATTTTACTCATTGGAATTATTTATCTTTTTCTATAATATCCCCAAGACCTTAACTATTTATTAACTCATTCCATCTATTTCTCTCTTTGCAATAAATAGTTAAGGATATTATCGACAAAACATTAGTTAATTTTGCATTGAACTTTTAAAACAACAAATAAGTTGGAACAATTTTTTCTACAAAAGCAACAATTAGAAATGAACAGAATGCTGTATTAGATTGTAAATATAAGCATTGTGGATGAGCTTCACTTTCAAGACGTGCATATTTGTGAATGCCCTTCATATGGTTGATGACTTTTCTTTCTTAATTAATAATTTAGTGCTTGGTTAAACTTTAGCCAATTATCGATTGTGGATGATGGAAAGCCAAACATTCGCCATTTTAAGCTGCTATAAAATGCAATGGCACCGCCATCCTTCACAAATTGGCCGTGTCAATTATAAAAAAAACAGCCACCGTACATGGCTGGTATTTGACACCACTGCCTTTAACATATGAAATGTCTTTTCTGCTGATCAAGATTCATTTCTGTGTTCCTTTACAGAGGCAAGGGACTGATGGTGGATTTCAAGGTAGACCTAATAAATCTACTGATACATGTTATGCATTTTGGTAAGTACACTATGGAGCCATAATAAATTTATATGGTACAATATTATTTGTAAGTTGTCAAAGCCGTAACAGGAATCATACGTTTTGGTAGGATTGGAGGCGTTTTAAGAATTCTTGGGGGCTGCAATTTTGTCGACAATAAAGCTCTACGTGGATTTTTGCTTTCCTGTCAATACAAGGTACTGCAGTTACTTGTTTCTTTGAAAATACAATGTGTTACAGATTTTAAGGGGAGAATCGAAAATTTGTTGATATAGTATATCACAAAAATTATAGGAAATCAAAGGGAAGAAAAATAGTGATAATGCTTTAAGCTACTAAACTTGATTTTTCCTGTGCATTTCCTTCACATAAAAGAAAGATAAAATAATAATTCTTCTTTCTCTTCTCTCATTTGCACACTCAAATTAATGATTTTTACAGTACATTTCCTCTCCCATTTACAACGAACTCACTTTGCTAAGCTTTAAGCTTGCCAGTGCCCACATATTTACAAGGATCATGATGATGCAATGACTCAAAAAGTTACTACGTGTTTGGACCCTTCAAGTTATAATTTTGTCCTTAACAACATGTATATTTGGTATTGTTGATTGAACATGCCAGTGATAATTGCTAAGTGATAAAAAGCACAAGTCTGTAACCTTGCCGAGTTTGTTTGATAATGTCTGTCAAACTGCTTATTTTGTTTTTGTCGATACTCGCACGATAGAGAAACCCGTTGGTTAAACGCTTAGTCCATAAATGAAAAATAAATGCCAAGTTGAACTACTTAATTATTGGTGAAATTAGGGCTTGAAATTTACCTGAAAAGACCAGATTTTCTTTACTTTTTTGTGGGAAAAAATGTGGAAGGGAGAAATTATCATATGAATTAAAATGACACTTACTAAGTGTCATTTCACACCTGTCTCAGAGGAGATTTGAACCCAGTCTCCTATCACTGGGATGGCATTTTATTGACATATTTTTCTGTCCTTTCAATACACATGAAGGGGGAACAGTGAAAATATTTTTTCTGATACCAATATCTGTTGGATGGTTGAACTAATTTTGAAAGTCAGATTTTGATGCCTCGATGATATTTTTTCTTAATGAATATTTATTTTGTTGGCTCATTGAACTAATTTTGGAACTCATTTGTTTTTCAGTATGGTGGTTTCAGCAAATTCCCTGGAGACTTTCCAGATCTATACCATTCCTACTACGGATTTGCAGCTTTCAGCCTGTTGGAAGAATCTGGCTTGAAGTCACTTTGTTCTGAACTTGGAATTACTAATATAGCTGCAATTGGAGTCTAACTTAGAGATGCATGTGTCTCTTGAAAAAAAAATCTTTTATAGATCCGTTTTTGTTTGAACATTAATTTAATACTAAAGATATTTGAACTTGAGCTTTCTTACACATTGTATGAAAGCTTTCAACACTAATCCACTATCAAATGGACTTCTCTTGTCTGTTTCAAATTTTGTTGGAAGTGTTAGTTTCCAATCTCATTTGATTGCCATAATAGATTGTGATATTTCGAAGAGGAATATTATTTACTAAAAAAGTAGTTCAAAGGCTCTACAATGCAAGAAAAGAAAAACCAGAGAAAAACTCTTCCACTCAATCAACCATTGATTCACCAAGTGTCATCCTCCACAATTGCGCGGGAAGCTATTAACTCTTCGAGTTCCTCAGTTTTGTTAAGCTCCACTTCCATGTATTTTGGTAGTTTCGCTTCAGCTGAGTAGTTTCCATTGCCTTCTTTAATTAAGAAACGTAGAATACTGTGCGCACTCTTGCAGTTTCAAGCAGCTTCAGTTTATACATTCCCCCATCTTCTGGTTAGTTTTTCTAGCTACTGTCGAAGGATTGAGTCTTTTTTTTCCTATCAGCATACATATATTTCACTCATGTTTCACCTTGTGAGAACCAAATCAATAAGAAATACGGATGCAATGAAGAACAAATTGTCAATCAAACTACAAGGAGAAGAGTAACCATCCACAAAAAGACATTTTGCAAATACATAAAAAAAAAACAAACTAAATATAGTAGTTGATTAAAAAATAAAAAAAATAATATTCTCTCATTTTCATTTACCCTCGTATTTAATTATTTCATATCATAAATTAATATTATGATATGAAATAAGGGATTAGTAATTCCCCTCAAAAAAGGGGATTAGTCTCAATAAAAAAAAGAAAAAAGGAGAGGACTAATTTTAGTATACTAGAGATAAGCTAGAATAGTCATAGAAAACAGAACAAATAGAATATAGCTAGATTTATCCTTAAAAAAAGAATATAGCTAGATTTAGTAGAGTTAGCTAAACAAGACATAACACTTGCAACTATCTTGATGACTCGACATTGCTCTAATTTTAGTTCACAGTGCGAGTCAATTTAGTCCTTACAAAAAAACCAAAGTAATCCTTAATATTTTCATGGTTCCAACAAATTAATATCTATCTGATTGATTCAGTATAACAAATGGATTAATTTGTCCACTTATGAAAATGTTAGGATTAAATTGTTCCGCACAAGATTGTGAAGAAATAAAATTTATAAATAGTGCGTTTGATCCGCTAAAAAGTAAATGTTGAATATAATATCACAAGACAAAGCAACACAACACAAGATAAAACAATATAAGACAAACTTTTGTGGTATTGAATAATTTTTTTGTCTTATACGATTTTTTGTGAATAAAGACTATTTTGATTTTGGTATTTTAGACAATTTGTATTTTGGACAAAAAATTGTGTAGTGGTTCATTGAAGAACATAAACTTAAGTTTTTGTCATGTATCTTATCCCTTTGTTAGTCCGGTACCTCAAAGAGAAATCAAATTCACACATAAATTTGAAATTTTGGAGGGAGAAAGACACGTTAGTCCTCTCCACATTTTTCTGTTTGGCTGTCCTTTCATGCATTTTTCGTATGTGCTATGGATTCTGTTACACACACTTCTTTCACTACTATTTCATTTCACTAACAAATGCAAAACCTCCTCACTTTCATTTCCCTCTCTACTCCAACTCACCTTCAACTTTTCCTTATGAGAAACCTCGCTCCTTTAGCACTTGCTTCTTCAATTCCACCTTACGTATTAGGCACAACAAACATTGAATCTATTCCTTACACGAATCGAACCCGGTTCATTTTGCAAACCATAACTATAGAGAGGAATTTAGGTGACAGAGATTTTCAAGCGTTGAAACAATATTGGAATGGGAGGGCTTTGGCTCCAATACATTCAAATAGTGTCCGGGTTACAAACATTCTCAATAACATTATTGATGCATTGCAGAAAGAGGTCAAGAAAATGAGGTCCGCTTCTGAGAAGGATTCTTCTCAATATAACATTTTGTGGCGGGTTTGGTTGCGTATAACACGAAGGTTACCGCCTTCTTTGTTGCATTTGGATGGATTGATTTGGGAGGTTTTGGTTGTGAGGCATGCTAATTTTGTTGCTCATTCTCACGCTGGTGGGAAGATTGTTGCATCAACTGCTTTTAATTATTGAGGCTTTTGCAAGTGATGAAGAGATATCATCTTTTCTTGCACATGAGGCATTTCATGTTTTTGTGGAGATCTCTAAAACTTATATATTGTGACCATAACTGTAGTTGTGTACCGCAATTTTGTTGTATGATTTAAGGCCCTAGAGCTTATACGTTATGTTGAAGAGTTCCATCATAAGCCGGTTTTGTGGACTAATTTTATAGCTAGAAACTTGTCAATTTTAGTTGGTTTTCTTGTTTTTTATTTTATTTTTAAATGTTGATTTTCTTGTTAATTAGGTTGCACATATTGTGGCTCGACACCATGCTGAAAAAGATACACGGGCTCATTGGATTTATACTATACATGCTGTGCTTAATCTATTTGTCACAATTGATTTTGAAGAAAGAGTGTTACGATTTGCTAGGCGACTACCTTACAACCGACGGTATGATTAATCTAAAGTTGAAGGTCTACACGTGACAGACTAAAAATTAAGATAGAGATTGAGTGAGTTACTGATAGATCATGAATTGTTTGAGATTATTGTTCGGTTTGTCTCAGACTACACTATGTAATCAGTACAACCTTTAGGTTCAGTTTTCTTATCCACATTGGTTTATTTCGAATTGCACCTTACTTGGAGCATGGAAATAAAATATTGTGCTGCATCTAGTCTGATCCAATGGTCCTTTTTGCTAGTTAATGTTGTCTTCTTAATTAAACAGATGCTGGTGCTTGTTCTCAACCCAATTTATTCACAATTTGCAGGTTTGAATTTGAAGCGGATTACATTGGGCTTCTAATAATGGCAGCAGCTGGCTATGATCCCCGTCTGGCACCTAAATTCTATGACAAGATTGCAAAGCTAGATGGTTCGGACAATGATTCTATGCTTTCAAGTTTTTTCAGTACCCATCCACTAGGAAGAGAAAGAGCCAAAGTGTTGGCTCGACCTGAGATCATGGAGGAAGCTCTTATTTTGTATAATGATGTATGCGCAAGGCGTGAGGTTGAATGATTTCATTTTTTTATTTGTTTCCCTCACCAATTAGGAACTTTATAGTCATTAGGCATATTGTACCAATCGAAATTCGTATATTTTAGTATGTATCGTATTAAGCGTGTATAAAAAAAAACATAGAAGGCTGTTCTATCTTTCAATATGGTACTGGAGTGGTATTATTCAATGGGTAAGTGTTCGAAGAGCTTTTTGTTAGTACTTTCGTTGAGTTTTGAGGCTTTGTTTGGAAAGTGGCCCTTCATTCATGTTTGTTCATGATTCCGATCATATAATAAACAATGAAGTTTGTATTTTTGAGCATAGTAAGAACCATTGTTTAGTCAAGAAATATAGTTGCCTTCGTCACACGCTACTGCCTGAATATTTGGCAGGTCTTTGTTTTTTGTTGAAACCACTTTCATTTGGATTGCCATTTACTTATTTACATAGCCGAACCAATTTCAGCTTGACAGGTCAGGGTTGCCCTCGGGTGTTCTATCTCATCTGCGGTTTCTATGACGCGTGAGTCTCATGCGCCACCCTACCAATGACCGAGGCCCGTTCACACTCTTTTTGATTGTCGTCTCTAAGTTGTTCTATTGTAGTCATTAGGCAAATAGAAATATAAATGCGTCTGTTAAAATGTGTGTTGATAACATTCCTCTTACATTTATTGCATTAAGAATGTATAAAATAAACTTTATTGTGTAGTTTTAGTTTCTCGTCTGTTTCCTCTTTTTCAACACTTATCAATCCTTGCCATGATTTCATGCAACCTGCATCAATTATAACTAACTGTTTATTGATCTGGTATTAGTGATCTAAGAAATGCTACTTTATCTGGTGAACTAGTCCATAACTTGGTCAATTAAGTGATAATTATTATTTAAATTTCCTTTTTCTTTAATTATTTTTCATTTGCTTAAATCTTCTATTAAAATTATAGCATGATGTCCTCGTGAGCTTAACTCAGTTGGTATGGACAATGCATAAAAAAAAAAAACAGTAGCATGATGGTTGTATTGAGATAATGAAGGTATCAACATGTCAAACATTGACTGCTTGAAAGAAAAATACTCTTCATCTTGTGTCCCAATCAGTGTATCTTTCCGCGCCATGTGCAGGATAATGAAGGTACGACACATTTTTTCGTGGGCAACGCACGGCTGCTTTACTATTTGCCATTAATAACTTCCTCTATTATTAACTTATCAAAAATACCAAATTTGCTTACCTATGGTGGCAATCTCTTTATAAATATTTTTTTTAAACTCGGTATCCGATTCAAAGACCGACTAATTCGAGGGGACCAATCCCACCACTCACTTGCGGGTGCCCCGTTCTAAACCAGAACAAAAGTCTGTATGGATTTGCCCACCGAAATTGACACCAAAGGAAATCGAACCTAAGACCTTAAAAGGAGCACACTCCAAGATCTCAAGCCATCCACGGTAATCTCTTTATATATTATTATTATGTTGTCAATTTTATTTTAATTAAAAATAATTTGTACATGAAGTTTAAAATATTATGTATTGGAATTTATGTGTTTCATATATAACTTTTTATTTTCTATAAAAAGTTCTTATTTTTAGTTTATTTAACATGTGCAATATTGCACATGTTAGACAAACCCTTAAAAAAAATATGTCCCTTTTTATAAGACCTTTTTGATATTTTCAATTACATTAATTATTTCTTTACCAAACTCTTATTTATTTTGCATCTTTTTCTTCAATCAACAATAAATACTATATTGAAAACATAATCTAACTCTCTCTTAAGGATAAAATTTTAAAACCAATAGCAATTATATACAAATGTAATACAACCACCGACTTTTTTAATTCTCATGATTTTGGCAAAGGGTCCTATATTAGGAACGAATGTAATATCAATTTTACATAAAAAAAAATAATGAAGCAAACAATTTTTGAAAAGAAAAGATAAAAAAACATAAGGGATCTCATTATTCCCATACTAGCAAAAAGATGGGCACTCACGTGCTTGTTTTTCTGCTCTTTTTAATGCATTAACGTTTGATCATTATGAATGGTATTTTTTTTATGAGATTTTGATTTTGATTAAATATAAATGTTTGTTGTTTTTTTTAATGACACGAACAACAATCTTTATTATAGAAAAAGTTGTTTAAGGGTATAATTGGGATAATGAAAAAGTAAGTATAAATATACTCATCTAGTTTGTTATACTTTTTAAATGATAAAGGAAAAAAAAACAGATAAACATATATCCATATCGTGTTTGTTACATTTTTTTTAATATTTATATTTATTCTTATCTATTTGTTATATGTGTTATTTGAATTGAAAATTGTGGGTATTTTTGGAAAGAGAAAAAGCCAACCCAAACGAGTTGAAAATGGTTGTTTTCTTTATACATAGTATAGATATACGAGATATACACACTTCCTTGAAAGAAAAAAGAAAGGGATTTACACGCTCGTGCAAATCCAACGAATTTGCTTTCGAGCCACATACAACATAACTGATATTTTATATTAGCTTTGAAATTACGAATGCCACATCCTATTCTTTGAATAAATGTTGGATATTTATAAGAGATGATCCTAACATATTTAATATCATAAGGTTTTGGATGGAGATATGGTGTTCAATTCACTTGTATGGTTACTCTAAATTCAATGTGATGATCATTTAGACTCTATGTCCTATTAGTGTTATTATAGACGATAGTTTTACTAGGCTTCATGTATAAAAATCTTCCTAATAATGTTGTCAGACAATGTATTTTGTTGATGTGTAAACAGAGTTGAAAGTGAATTTCGTTGAAAAAGTTTCTTTTGAAGGTGAGTCTTTTTTTGGTAGTGATTTTGAAGGTGAGTCTACCCAAATAAATAAATGATCCATATATATGCCTTATCGTTGAAAATGCTATCCCTTGATGCTCTTAGAGTTTGCCTTCCTCTTGAACCGCTTTGTTCTGAATGAATATTTGTGAATGAGATGAGTAGTATCTGTAGGCTGATTTTCAAGTGGGATTGGATTGAAAAACTGAGCCTTTTCCTTAAACATGCAACCAAAAACAACAGAAAACTTTTTTTTTTCCTGAGAGACGCACACTCCCCGCACGTGGCCCTATGCATGCCACACGTGTGTGTTAAAATAGTGCTTTTCAACGTTGTTTTGCACACCTTCGGGCCCATGACAACATCTATTTCCAATGCGTTTCTTGCCTTTTCTTCGTCTTTTTAGTGTTTTCTTCCTCTAAACTCGTCTTGGGAGTAGATATAGAATTTCGTTAACTTGTAATGTCTTCAAAGGTCTACTAAATCTTCATTCATTGTCTTCGCAATTATTCATGAGGTGCTTTGCTTTGCCGAATTACATGATTTTGCAATGAAATATATATCAAAACACCTAAGAATTGCTTGGTTTAAGGAAAACTTGAATTACATTACTCAATATGAAAACATTACAAAATGTCCCTTAAACCATATGCAATTGTTCTAAAACTTCTCTAATTTTGGTCAAATCGTAATTAAAATGACTAAAAAATATACTCAAAATAACATAAGATGATATGTCATCAATCATGCACATGTTTATTTCTTTTATTAGTGAATCAATAAATCACATCATATTTTTGTTGAACTAATGATGAGACATATTGATCCAATACTAAAAACAAGTTCAGAATATGCAAGGATAATACATTGTAACTTGTAGGGAACAAAGTTCGAATCTCAAACATTTTACTTATTTAACTTTAAAATATGAATTTTTAGTCACTAAGCCATTTGAAAAAAAAATCATTCATTTTTAATGATGAAATATTTATCTTATTTGTACACCATAAAATTCATTTTTAAACATAACATATTCGTATTGATCATATCCATTATTTAATGGAGTTTCTTCGTATTGATTGAATTCATATTATATTGAGAATTGATGTGAATTCGGACTTAAAATCACACCAATACAAACTATGATGTGTGGAGCAAAGGAAAGTAGTAACCAATATCAAAGTAAACACAAGCAATAACAACAATAACATCTAGATCTAATCTAGGAATCAAAGTGAAAAGCACAAAACCACAAGCAAAAGATAAAGAGAGAAGAGAAACAAACACACCAAAGATTGTTGACCCAGTTCGGTCCAACTTGACCTACTCTGGGGGAGAGATTGATCTCTCATATCCACTATTAATGAGTTCTTACAAAGAGATACAAATGAGTTACAAGAAATTAGCTTCAACAATATAAAACAAAGAACAACCCTAATTTCTACCCATTTTTCCAATCTCACAAATGAACAAGACACTCAATGATTTTCACTCACCCAAGTGTTTACAATATTTCCCAACCCAAGAGAACTCTAATCAAAGACCATCAACCCTAAAGTTACCTCCTTTGATTTTGCAAGTTTTCCTCTCTTGAAGCTCTCTCTCAAAATCTGCACAGAAACACTTATATAGCAGTCTTCAGCCGTCAAAATCGTGCCACATTTTGCCAAATCGTTACACGGTTGGTGCGTACGACCCAACCAACCTTATCCTGAAAACATGTCCAACAAGCCGAAAATCGTGTCACATTTTCCCAAAATCGTGACACGATTGTACACCCTGCAAGACATGCTCACTGCCTACCAAAATCGTGACACGCTTGTCAAATCGTGTCACGATTCTGAACTTTCCCAAAACACAATTTGGAAGGCATAACCAACAAGAATCAATCAACTAAAGTATAATTTTGGCAATAACCAAAACAACATCATACAACCCTACTTATAATTTCCATATTACCGTTCTAGGTATTGTAAACATAAATCAAAATCACTAAACTCGGGGTACAGATAACATTATCATGATTTCATATAATCAAACATTTCAACATACCGCTTAATTATAAGCACATATATCACATAGGCATACACTGCACGCAACACATTACATAGCCATATATCAACCAATTATCATCATATAAACATCAGATCAATCTGGTGAAAATGACCAACTTTCAATAGGTA
>Ga0315914_1002199_pt1 | contig 29879 bp, 12 predicted proteins | sample MpolenodulesMG_FD_203920 | JGI IMG/M metagenome (GOLD analysis project Ga0315914, IMG submission 203920) | Medicago polymorpha root nodule microbial communities from Los Angeles, California, United States - elongated nodules | ecosystem: Host-associated > Plants > Roots > Nodule | place: USA...
CCCCTAATCGGCCAAACAAAAACGAAAATTTCTTGAAAAATAAAATAAAATTGGTTTTTGTTTGGCCTATTAGGGGGTAAATCAAAACAGTTTTTTTTACAGGGTGGTAAATCAAAAAAAATTATAGGGGAAAACCAGAAATGACATATATTACAGGGGTAAAGACCTATTAACCCTTTATTTTTGTTCCAAGAAATTTTCGTTTTTGTTTGGCCTATTAGGGGGGTAAATCAAAAAAAATATTTTACAGGGGGAAAACCGGAAATGACCTATATTACAGGGGGTAAAGACCTATTAACCCTATATTTTTCTATGGACTATTTTGAGGACTAAAAGTATCCATTTTTTGTATGATCAAATAAACACTTCTATTATATTTTTAAGGGTTATATAAGTTTTTAGTCCCTGTAACAACTCAAATTTGGTTTTGTATCCCTCTAAAGATTTCCGACAAGTTTTGGTCCCCCAACCAGTTTTCCGTCTATTTTTAAGTCAACTTACATGTACCATTCACATTCATTAATGGATTTTTAAAAATATATTTAGAATATTATAACAATCTCTCGCACAAATAATTATACATATTTTTTTAACAAAACATGAATTAAATATGAACTTTTAAGCACTAATAACTTAAAAATTCATATTTTTAAACATGAATTATATTTGTTTCAGACTCTTGCGTACAGAAAACAATTGGTTGAGAGAGGGGAACCAATTTGTGTGCCCCACATATTCCTCCACAAAGATTGATCATTGTTAAACGGTGGTGAAAATTTTATACCGATAACATGGTAACCCAAAACTAAGTCATTAGACTTAAATTTTATACCGATAACATGGTAACTTCAATTAAGAATTCTTTTTGTCATCCAAAAAAGATTAGTGGCGCAACTTGTTGCTCGCTTATTTTTCATTCCTGTGTAATTTTTTTTGCAAATTCAATATATTTTCCAAATTAAATAGAAATAAAAAAAAAAGAACAAAACACTAAGGAACCCAAATTTAAATATTAACTAAAATAATTATTGATCAGACTATATTTAAACTGAACTCCCTATTGCTATATACACTTCTTATGATAATCTAAAGTTTCATTCATTTCATTTCTATAATAATTGATAATATGTATATAAAAAAGGTTTCATTCATTTAATATAACTTTATGTAATAAAAAATTGGCACAATAACTTTATATGTATTTTTATTTAGGAGGAGTAATTTATATACATTTAACTAACACATATCGAAAGAGCAAAAAATTTGATGTAGCCAAAAGAGAACATAATAAGAGAAAGTAAATAGAATTGGATAATAAATATGCAACTGAATTGAAAAAACATAAACAAACAGGGGCAGGATCAGTAAAGTGGAGAGCAGAGCTCTGTTACCTTACATATTGCATGACTTTACATATTTGTGTCTAGACCATTCCCAAACATCCAATCATATCTGCCTCATCTTTGATGACTTTACAACAGATGCCTCTGAGGCCTACGCCGAGTTTCTTGATCATGTGTTGGTCACAGAGGACTAATTAGGAGATAGGGTGTTTTGGGGGTGGGAAACAACACAGGGTTACATGAGGTGGTATACGAGGATGTTACTTTTGTATGTGTTGCTAAGACATGGGTGAGACGCCTAGGCCAGCTGAGGAGACGACATTTGCAGAGATTGCGGTTGAAGAGGTGGGGAACCCGATTATAGACTTGGTCAAACGGACATGATGCATCAAGACATTAGCACCTGGTTTACTGAGTAGTGGCCACGTGGAGCAGGCGGTTCAATTTGGCAAGGTTTGTAGCAGATCATTGTAGAGGCTTAGTAAGGAATGTTGTACCGACAGAGGATGAAGGAGTGCTATAGGTTATGTAGGTTTATGAAATTGTATTTGTGGATATTTCCTTTTAAGTACTTTTGTACAATTTGGATATTTGGTTTTGTTTATTTTGTATAATATTTTAATGAGTTATGTTTTGATTATATTTCGATGTGTGTCGATATTATGTTTTGATGTGTATTGTTGATATGTGAGTTGCAAATAGACATATAGTTCAACAATAATCGATATGGTTTGTTTAGTTTGTGTTATGTTTGTGATACAATTTGGATTATATAAATCAAACACATATATTTTACCCCTTCGGTTTATATAATCCAAAGTATGTCAATACAAATATTTTTAGTATTGCTGGAAATTGGTGTCATGGATGTTTGATATATTTCGGATTATATAAACTGGATGTGTAAAACATATGTTCAATTTATATAATATGAAATCTATCAACTTAAAGAGACCCTAAAGTTACAAATTTTTTGTTCTTATGAGTTTCAATAGAATTCATACTATATATCCAAAATTTCATTTGCACATGCTTCAAATTATATAATCTAAAAATGAACAAAGTGGGCGAAAGAGAAAGCCTGCGAGAGGCTTCGAGGGTGGGAAAAGAAATCCTTTAAAACTTATTGTGCGTCGAGCTCAAGCCATCCAAGGGTGCTAGGCCTATAATTTGTAGGCTCAGGTCACTCACTTATGGTTTTAAATAAACTATAAAATGAGGACTCAATAACTCTTAGATTATGCGACATGTCTCTTCCAACTTAACCAAAATATCAAGTTCATACAAAAACAAACACTAGTAAATAAAGCAAAATTAGCGACAAAAATTAGTTAGAACTTTTTGTATTTTTAATGAACCAATATATCACTAAGAATTCAATTATATTTTACAAGGAGGAGTAATTTATAAATTTAAGGGTTAAATATGTTTTTGTCCCTATAAATATACTAACTTTTCATTTTAGTCCCTAAAATTTTCGTTCAACTTTTAGTCCCTATAAAGATTTCAATCACTACATTTGGTCTCTATTTTTAATTTAATTTTTGTATTTTTTAATGTAATTGTGCAGAAATGTGTAAAATATTTAAAAATATATAATTTTTTAACTAAGCACAAATTAAATATGAATTTTTAACCGTAAAAAATTTAAAAATTCATATTAAATTCTTATAATATTATGAATTATTCTACAAAATTTTATTAAAAAAATATGAATTCTATATATGTGTTTACTTTAAAGGAGGGACCAAAAGTGAAGATGAAAAAATTTTAGGAACTAAAAGTTGAGGAAATTTTTTAGAGAGGCTAAAATGAAAAGTTGACATATTTATAGGGACTAAAAACATATTTAACCCTAAATTAAATTAAGGGTTAATAGTGTTTTTCACCCCTGTAATATATGTCATTTTCGGTTTTCGCCCCAATAAAATTTTCGGTTAGATTTGCATCCTCGTAAAAAAAAATTCCTTCCAAAATACCCCCCTCCCCAATCCAACTCAGCAAATACGTTGATTTGACATTTTTTTAATTGGCCATGTGTAAACAAAAAAATCACATCAGATTTTATTTTTTAAATATTTGAAAATTAATTTTACAAAATAAAAAATATTAAGAGTTTTTTCCAAAAATTTGAAAAATCGAATTCAGAAAAAATATTAAGATTTTTTCTGAAATATAAAAAATCAGAAAATATAGTCATATTTTAAAATTAAAAAGATTTTAAAAAATTCTGGAATTTAATTTTCAAAATACAAAAAGCAAATTTTCAAATTAAAAAAAGGTCAGATTTTTTTAAATAAAATTCTCGAAAAAATTTTAATATATAAATATTTGTATACAAATTTAGAAAAAATTCAGATTTTTTATTCGAAAATTTTATTCTACAAAAAATCATTTATCCACGACGATGGCAAAACCCTCTAAATTTGTATCCAGATTTTTAAAAAGTAAAATTTTTTCCAGAATAATTTTTAAAAAATCTGACCTTTATTTAAATTTTTAAAATTTGTTTCTTTTTGTATTTTGAAAATTAAATTCCAGAATTTTTTAAAATCTTTTTAATTTTTTTAAAAAATTGATTATATTTTTTGATTTTAATCTTAAGGTTTTTTTAATTTTTTGGAAAAAGTCCGACTATTTTTCTGTTTATTTCTATTTCAGAAAAAAAATCTTAATATTTTTTCAGAATTTTTAAATTTTTGGAAAAATCTTAATTTTTTTATTTTTTAAAAATAAAATCTTATGTGGAATTTGCTGAGTTGGATGGAGGAGGGGGTATTCTGGAAAAAAAAAAAATTACGAGATTGCAAATCGCATCGAAAATTTTATAGAGGCAAAAATAAAAATTGATATATATTACAGGGGTAAAAAGCATCGTTAACCTTTTAATTAACACATGTTGAAAGAGCATAAAATTTGACGTAGCCAAAAGAGAACAAAATAAGAGAAAGGAAGCAGAATTGAATAACAAATATGCAACAGAATTAGGAAAAACATAAACAATCAGAGGCAGGATCAGTAAAGTGAAGAGCAGAGCTCTGTTACCTTACATATTGGATCCATTATCAAACATTGCTAACTTAGTATATCCTATCCCATAGTTTATATGATAAGATACACAGTGCTAACTTATACACGATACTTAAAGTGATGACAAGTTTAGTATCCTTATTAATTAATTAATTAATTAATCACAAGATGGTAAAGTGAAATCAGTGATATTTCATTTCTTAAATAAGCCTCCAACAGCATTTTTAGCACCAGCAATCACACCTTCGGGTTTGGCTGGCTCTTCTGGTTTGGACTGGACAAAATCAGCAGCCTTGGTTGCATACTCTCCTACGGTCTTCTGAACATTAGCTGCAGCATCTCCTACAGTTGTTTGTGCTGAGGCTGCTGCCTCCTTTGCACTTGTCAAAAAATCGTTGTTAGGTCCAGTTGATGCCATTGGTTCTTTGGTGTTTAAAAGTAATGAATATATGAATGATGATAGAGCTTACTTTCTTCAAGACTTGAACAGTTATTTATAATATGAGGGAAATGTGATTTTTTGCCAAGAGAAAATATCTACTGAATTTGTGGTTGAAGATTTTAATAATGTGTGGGTCTACCATACACAGTAGGGAATACGTGGCTGTTGAAACACTGTTTGCTTATTGATGTCGGTAAACCCCTGTTCCTGTCCCATGCTAGAAACAGGTGAGACAATGTCACGGAACCACAAAAAAGAAAAAATGGACCCCCTCAAACCACATAAAATATCATATCACGAGTTCATGGTCTACTTTTTTTGGTTAAATAAATTTTTTTATCTTTATAAATATTATAATTTTTCATTTTAGTTTCTTCAACTTCTAATCCTCAAAAATTAAATCTTCAATAACCAGTTTTTGTATTTGTTTTTAAGTCAATCCATGTATATCATTTGAAATTTTAATTTTACTATTTGCGTTCATGTTTAGAATAGTATAAAAATCTCTCCAAAAAAAATTATAATTTGTAATAAAACATGAATCAAATATAAATTTTAATGTTTTGGCGCTTAAAAATTCATATTTAATTCATATTTTGTAAAAAAAAAAAAAGGTACTTTTTATTGGGAGAGAATGTTATAATATTCTAAACATTGTTGCAAAAAGTCATTCAAACATTTACCGGATGCATATGAGTTAACTTAAAGGCAGAGACCAACCGTGGTGATTGAAAACTTTTGGAGGGACTAAAAGTCGAAGAAAATTGTTATTTATGGAGATTAAAACGGAAAGTTGAAATATTCATAGGGATCAAAAACATAATTAACATTTTTTGCAAAAATAAACGATATTCATTATTTTATTCATTCAAATTGATAGAGTATATCAATATTATACAAATTCAAAGTCGCTAAAAATAAAAATGTTGTCATTTCATTTCATGGTCTATATTTAAATATTAGTTAGTCATACCATACTACATTATTATCCTCCAAATGTATTTTGGTAACAAGCTAACATTGAATAATTCTAGTATTTTACACAAGTGGGAGTGAAAAATGGGTCAGACCAACTAACATAGGTTTAAGGTCTAATCTAAGTCAAGCTAGACTAAGTTAGAGTTTTTTTCAACAAAAAAGAAAGTGAAAATTGAGACCCTTTTTAGAATTCGGTTCAAGTAACCCAAACTACAAGCCATAAAATTTCTTTTAATAGAGTTTTTTTAAACAAAAAAAAAAGTGAAAATTGAGACCGTTTTTAGAAGTCTGTTCTAGTAACCCAAACTACAAGCCATAAAATTTCTTTTAAGGTTTTCAAGCTGGTCTAGTTAAGTAAATATGACTAGCATTATTTATTACTATTATTAGTAAATTAGATCTTGTATTTTTTTTTAAATTATAATTTTACTATATTATGCTACATTTTTGTTTTGTTTTGCATATTGAATATATTATTATCAAATAAAATTGAAATATGGCATCATATTTAAGTCAATTCTGTAAAATGTCATGTTAAATATTTGAATGGAGTATAATCTCACTAAATATTAGTTTAGTTTATTTAATGATAATGTAGATTACCTATTTAAAAACATTGATATGACACAATAATTTAAGTGTTCTAACAAATCATACCAGACTTTCAAAAATATCTGCCTCAAACCTTTATGAAAGTAGGTAGAGCAATTTATTGATTATGCCAAACTTTGATCTTGTAAAGACTAGCCTATCCCAACTCAATCTATTTTCACCCAAAAATTGTTTTTTAGGTATCCATGATTCTACTCTCAAGCATCCTGAACTGACAAAAATACCCCTAACAACACTTAGTTAATCGGTTAAATCGATTTAAAAAATATCGAATTGATATAAAAAGTGTCAAATATCACTTAACTGTCATTTTGTGGCGAACGACAATTAATTGTCGCTCAGCCAACAATAGTTGAATTTATTAAGAAACTCATTTGAGTTGGTTTGAGGGTGTTGGTTTGGAAGCTTGGAGTGAGTATTCTCAAAGTCTCAGATTCGATTCTTTTATGTGCCAATTTAGATGGACTAATTTAAATTTTAAAAAAAAATGAATTTATTAAGCAATCTGTGGGTGCCCAAAGATCAACTCTAATTTCACCCCATGTCCTAACCCACCACATCTCTTATTCATGCCAAGGATTAATAAATTTGGTTACTTTTATATAACTATTTATCTTTTTTCAAAAATATTTTTCATATTTTATTATCTTATTCTATATATTTCTCTCGTTACTATAAATGTATATGAGTATTATTGACAAAGTAATATGAATGTTGAAATGAACTTCAAAACATAAACAAACAGGAGCAGGATGTTGATTCAAACTGTAAAGTGGAACCTTACATATTTGATCCATAATCAGACAATGGTAACTTAGTATATCCTATCCTATTTAAGTTACATGATAAGATATACAACAATCAATACTTAAAGGGATGGGTCCTTATTGATAAATCAAGATGCTATTTCATTTGAATAAGCCTCCAACAGTCTTTTTAACACCATCAAGCACACCACCTTCTTCAGTTTTGGCAGGCTCCACAGGTTTGGAATGAACATAATCAGCAGCCCTGTCAATTTGCTCTACTACAGTCTTCTTGACACCCTCTGCAGCAGTTGCAACCTTCTCACCTTGTTTCACTACAGTTGTTTGTGCTGATTCTGCTGCCACCTTTGCACTCCCCAAAAGCTCACTTGGTAGAAACTTATTTGGTTCTCCGCTTGCTGCCATATTTTTGTGTAATTTTTAAAATAATGAATAATGAAAGGTTCTGCAAGTGAAGTCTTGAACAGAATTGTTCTATTATTTATAATCTCAGGGGTGGTTTTTGCAAGATAAAATATCTATGAAAATTGTGTGGTTGGAGATTTTAACGTGGGTCTACCCTATCAATATTATAGTAGGAATACGTGTTCTTTGAAATACTGTTTACTTCTTATGTCGGCAAAACCGTGATGATCCTTTTAGCACCACTCCTTTTTTATTGAGAGGTACTTTTATAAAATTATTTTTTATTAAATATTGATATATTATCAATCATCATAAATATAAATATAGATATAAAGGAATATATTGAATTGAGATTGGTATATGTAATATTTATTAGAAAGTATAATTGAAATGTATAATTAATATATCATCTTAAAAATTTAAATTGTCAATTACTTTTAGAACAATTTTTTTACAAATATATCAATCGTTGAGGAATAAGCTAGAGGAGTAGTTTATGATTGAATAAAATCTAGTGAAATGTTTGGTGAACATACCATGCAAGTATATGCACATTGAGGGAGAAAAATTAAATATAATGATGTGTTAAGTATGGAGAATTAGAGATGTGACAAAGATAAAATTGAGTGTTAAATGTACGTAAGAAAATATAAGATGTCTAAATATCATGATTATGCACTAAAAAAATATAAGATGTCTAAATATCATGATTATAAAATATATGCAACAGATGTAGGAATAGAATCATAAAATATGTTTGCTAACTTAATACTCCCTTCTTTTTTTGTCAAGTACTCCTTCTGTATTTTATTATATCTCACTTTGAAAGTAAAAAATTATGGAAAATTAGGAATTTTCAATTTACAATCTCAATAAGATATTAATATTTTTTCTCTCTATCATACTATATATTATTTATTACTCTATTTTCATTTTTTATTATTCATTACTCTTTTTTCTTCCATTTCTTTTAATATAGATTTATTATCCCATTAATGAATAATTTTGTTGTTAAATCATTCAAATTTCTCTTTTTCATACAAAGTTAAATACATTTTTTGGGTATAAAATTTTCATCACCGTTGTTTAACGGTGACTAATCTCCACCAGGAAGTCTGTGTCATATAAGATGGTTCTCCACTCTCAAACAAATTTTTTTCATACACATAGTCAAAAATCGAACCCTTAACCATATATTTAAGGGATTTAAGTCTCTTACCACTTGAACCAATTGAGCGTCGGAGAATTAAATACATTTTTTAGTACATGTGAAAGTGATAAAATGATATATATATAATAAAATAGGGAGGGCGTACGTATATCCTATATTCCTATAGGTTACATGATAAGATACGCATGCATCATTTTATGCTTAGAAAGGATGACAAGTTTAGGGTCCTTATTAATAAATCAAGATGCTAAAGAGAAATCAGTGATATATCTTTTCATTTGAATAAGCCTCCAACAGCCTTTTTCACACCATCAAGCACACCACCTTCGGATTTAGGAGGCTCCTCTGGTGTGGAATGAACATGATCAGCAGCCCTGTCAACATGCTCAACTACAGTCTTCTTAGCCTCCCCTGCAGCAGTTGCCACCTTCTCAGATTGTTTCCCCACAGTTGTCTGTGCTGACTCTGCTGCTACCTTTGCACTCCCCAAAACCTCACTTGGTAGAAACTTATTTGGTTCTCCACTTTCTGCCATTGTTTCTTTGTTGTTTTTAAGTGATGAATGATGATAGGTTTTGCAAGTGTAAAACTTAAACAGCGTTGTTCAGTTATTTATAATCTTACGGGTGATTTTTTTCTAGAGAAAATTGTGGTTGAAGTTAATGTGGGTCTGCCCTATCGATTCAGACAAATACGTGTCTTTTAAAACACTATTTACTTTTTATGTCGGCAAACCGTTATCGATCACTGCTTTATTTCTTAGTATTCACATTCATTAGTACGATATTGTTTTTTGATTTCTTCTTTGATTTTTCATACATATGTATTGTTGGATTTATTCCGCAAGTTGATCAAATTCGTCTAAGTAATAATATTCATAAAGATTCATCTTCACATGGATTATTGTTTTTAGTTAGACAATTAAAAGTAAAATTTGAAGGAGTTTGCATAAGAGTTGGTTTGAAAAAACAAGTAAATAGACCTAAATCAAAACGATGGTGGACAATTATGATTTCCCGAATTGTTCTTGTTTGGAAATACTACTTCCTAAACAATGACAATTTAATTTCCATGTTCTCGACGGTTTAACAAAATAAACCAACACCAATTTCTTGAGACATTAAACTATCAGCCACTAATTAATTCCATTTGCCTAGATAAAATTAATTAGAGAACACTATACCTGGTAGTTCAAGTTATATGCAGGGGCCAGGGTTCGAACCCTGGACACTCCACTTCTCCACAATTTAATTGTGTGAGCTCTAGCCACTAGGCTACTTGACAAAAAAAAACCTATGGTTAATAGTAAATTACAACTTAGAATCAATTCAAAGTTTATCAAGCTAAGCACAATATATAATGAATAAATATAGTCAAATAAATTTATTTTTTTTCTTTCTTTCAAATGACCTACTTTAAAGTCTTTTTACCAAACTACACTACTTTAAAAAAGTATTCCCGAATTGCCATACTAAACTCTGAGGTGGACCTTTTAAATCGGTTAAATTGTTTAACCAATTTAAACGGTCCTATACCCCGTTGTTTGCAACAGTGAGGCCTCACAAGACTGACACAAAGCAGAGAAACTCTGTACATTTATTTTTTTAAGTACGGTATTTTGTAAAATAAAAAAAAATCAAAAGAGGTTATTTAAAATTAAAAAAAAATTCTCTTTTTTATTTTTATTTTTGTTGTATTTGGTTTTTACTCTTTTTAGTAGGGGGGTTATTTGTGTTTTTGCTTTGATGGGACTTAGTAGAGGGGAGGTTAGTATAGTTTGAAATTTCGGTTGGCTTCATCTTCATGCGATAATAAACAATTGGTTATAGTTAATGGTAAATACACTACAAGAAATTTGTCATTTAGCAACAGCAGAAACCGTTGTCTAGGATACTTAGCTTTTACCAATGGCAAAATAGAGGGTTGGAAAAATATTTGAGCAATAGCAACGGCTTTTTACACCTGTTTTTCTAGCTGTAGCTACCAGATATCCATTGGTAGAAGACCAAACTGTCCGTTGTTATAGGTCTGCTTCTTTTTCTTTTCACAAATAACATTTTTGTCTAAATTAAATATATTTTTAAGAAGATATTTTAACACTATTTTTTATATGCACCACACAATATTTAAAGCAAAATTAAATAAAATTTCAATTATATTCTCAAATTAACAAGTCTTACAAGCATGTGAAACTAACATCTTACAAACCAACAAAGCTACATGGTACCAAGCTCTTATCCATATAGAATTAACTTAATACCAACTATTGATGACTTAAGCTTTGATTTCTATTAATGATTTAATCATCTCCTCTTAAGAAACTAGAACAGAGAAGGTTATCAACACACAATCCTTGAATCATTCTTATTCTTTTGAAATGTAGCAGTCTCTTTAATCCCTTTCAGACTAGTAGCAAACCTGCAATAATAATTACAATTTCAGACATATCAATTGCAAGTATTTTAATCAGGATGAACAAGAATTATAATTCTTAATGGAGATGTGGTTATCAAACAGAAAAATAGCAGATTATCATAGAAGGAGATAAGTCTTAATGTTCTCTTTCTTGTAGAACGCATTCAGGATCATTTGATTTACACAACACGCAACAGGAAACACACACCACAAAAGCCTACATTCTACAATAACAAAACACAACAGGGAGAAAATACACTCAATCCTAAAAGAAATCTCATCAACAAAAAACGATTATGCCATGTAAAAGTAGGTAAAGCATTTTGCTTGCTAGCAAAATGTTATCAGAATGACAAAAACCAAAATCTCCAAATCACAAAAATATTAAAAAGCTAAAAAGAGAACTAGGAAAAATAACTTGGTCTATTGTATCCTTAGCACCTAATTTCATAGTAATTACAAATACATATTTCAGTGGTTGTCATCATACTACCAGTAACTTCTGTGAATTAAAAGTTCAACTAACACGAAAAAATAATGCTAATTAGTCCCTAAGATGATAATGGTATAGGAAGTACCTTGCAAGGTCTGAAGAAAAGTGGCTTTTCTCTTTGTAAAAATTCACATGTAGTACTTGAAACTTAGTAGTTTTATTCTTCAAGGAACTTTCAAACTGCATCTTGTAATCAAAAAAGAAGAATTAAACATTTTTTCTGCAACACGTATTTTCATTCCTGCTAATGACTCATTTAACAACATTCATAAACCAATTTGCATTTTAAATACCTCTTTGGAACTTTTTGAAAGTGCCTTGGAAGACATAGGACATGGACATCGTTGTATAAAACAAAGGACATGGACATTGTTGTATCCACAGGACGCTGCTAAAAATGCTTACAGAACCTAAACCATTAGGTTCTGAAATTATATCCACAGGACATGGACATTGTTTTTTTTTTTTTTTGAAGGAAAAGGACATGGACATTGTTATATGATGGTCTTTAAAGAATAAAATATAATCTTGTTTTGAAATTATATTCTATATGGATGTTATACCTTATTTCGAGACTTTCTTTAGTCAATCTTATTCACTAATGATCAGATCAAAGGTGAGTTAGACAGAATCATCAGGTAGTAGGTATTGTGATTTTCATTTTGTTAGATTAATACTACAAAAATGTGAATTTTATTTAAAATAGTTTAGAAATTATTTTGTAGATATTTTTTGAAAAAGTTGGAATAGATTGTTATTTTTTCTATATAAATAATCTCATTTGATTTATTTTTTACCAAACTATCCTACTTAAAAATATACAGAGTTGTCTAGCTTTCTATCAATCTTGTGGAGCCTCATTGTTCCAAATAGTGAGATATGACATTTTGAAATTGATCTAAAAGATCATATACCTCATTGTTTGGAACAACGCGGCCCCAAAAAGCTGACAAAAAACAAGGCAACTCTGATGACCATTTGTTAAATCGGTCATTTCGTAAACTGGTCTCAAATGTCATGCCTTAATCCTGATTGAATCAGCAAGGCCTAATAGATCTAACAAAAAGTAGGGGAATTCTAAAACTATTCCAACAAAAATTGAAGATAAAAAATTAATACTCGAAAATAAATCACAAAAATTAGCATTGACATGAAGAATCAAAGTCTCAAATATTTGTAACTTAAAGATCAAAATGTCTAAAATATATAACTTAAAAGACTAATCTAAGATGTTTGTAACTTAAGAAAATAGAACGAAAAAACTTAAGAGGACATAATAAAACTTTAAAATAACTTAAGGGACCAAAAGGGTAGTTTAACCTTATTTTATTTACAATTCTTAAAATAGTAATTTTTCCACATGATGACACGAAATCATATAGGGTTTTTGGTGTCATTATAAAGTCATTTTAGAGTTCATTTAGCAAGTTTGATTATTTAGCACACTTTTGTAAAGGATTCGCCAAAAAGTCATGAGAGAGCAAAAATGAGAAAATGACCTTGAAACCATTGAAAATCATCCAAACCAGACAATTTTGTGGTGTTATGCTTTTTACAATTTTTATCATATAAATTCTTGGAGCATAATCGTTACGAACGTTTTAGTGAGAGAAAATAGAGCAAGAAATGAAGAAATCAGAAGTGTCAGCCTTGGCTCAACACGCGATGTGTCTTAGAAGTTGTGCATCGCGCAACTTGAAGGAATTTCAGAGTGTTCGGTCTCAACGCCATGTGTGATGCATGCTATGAGTTACGCATCGCGCAAATCAAAGGAATTATGAATTGTACAACCTCGTTGCAATGCGTGATGCACATGGACTAACGTGCGGTGCACACTGACAATTACCTAAAAACATGGAAACGTGCGCCCATAAATATAGAATCCCTTGGTTAGTGCAAAAACAATCTCTGACAAACACAATTTTGGATGGTTAGAAGCAACATGAATCATTCGGGAGCCAAGGAATCATCAACCGTAGATCCTATACTCATGTATCTCTTTTCATATTCATATGCATATAATTAGTAATCATGAGTAGCTGATTCACAAGGTCATGTGGAGGAACTTCTCTTTAATTGCTTGATCATGAAAGTTTTAAAGGCCCCTTGATTACAAGATTGTTTGGTTTTATTGGGTTATAATTTGTTCTAATTGTTTTTTTATGGGTTTATGAATGTTAATAAATTTTGGTCTCGATGACTACTAAACCTAGCTTTATGGCTTGACCTAATTTTAACTGTTCAATCTTTAATAGTTTTAGAAATACTTTATTACTACTTAATTTGTGACAATAATTTAGCGTATATTCAAACCTTCAATAGATATGCACTCATCTAAGACATTAAGGGGTTGTAACTAGAAAAAATTGTTAGTGACCGAGAAATTGATCTAATTATTTTGATCAAATGTCGTGAAACCAAACAATTCGAACAATTGTAACCATAGGGTTGGTTACCAAGTAATGAAGAGAAAGGGATCTAACATGAACTAATCGTTCTTTTACCTATTTGCTTATAAAAATGGATTCTCAAATCATTTAAAGTGATATGTTTTACTTCGGGAAAATAATTTTTGTTTTTAATTTTTTAAAATTATCGTCAATTTTATTTGAAAACAATGAGATGATAGACAATTTTTTTATGAATGAGATGATAGACTATTAAAATGCATTTGTTAGATCCCATTTGGTGTTGGTTTAGTGGTTGATTTGGAATCTTTGAGTGTGCTAATCTCAAAGTTTCAGGTTCGATTTCCTCTGATGTCAATTTTGGTGGACAAGTTCATACAAAGTTTTGTTGGCTTTAAATTGTCCCTCCACAGGTGGGCGGTAAAATTAGACCCCTCGAATTAATTCGTCTTTGAATTGGATACCGAGTTTTAAAAAAAAATTGCATTTGGTAGAATCTCACATCAAATCTGAAATCTTGAGAAGAAGCACATTCACATATCACAGGCTAATACCACCAGATCCCAAGCCAATACGACTAAGAAATCTTCATCACAAACTTATCTCTCTCTCAATTCCATGTTTACAACCTCCAACCAGGAGGAAGACATTAGTCAAAAACATAATAGCAAACATGGACGGGTCTATGTAGCCCACATTGTGAGCATGTGTCTGTACTATGTTTTGAAGATTTTTTTTATATATATAAGTGGTGTAATATAGGCTTACTAGGTCATTTGATCCCTTAATTAATTTCAAGTTTTCATTTTGGTCTCATAATTAATAAAACTCACGTTTTGGTCCCTTAATTTCCCCTCCGTCTGTCAAAAAAATCATTTTTGTCAAAACATGAAACTTCCGTTAGTTTTTACCACGTGGTCAAATACTACGTTAGTGATGCCTTTCATCCTCCTCCACCGTTATGGCCACCATCGCCGCATCTAACACTTCCCTCAATCATAACCCAGAAGCATCAACAAATCAAGAAATTCATCAATCTCACCAACAATTTTAACTTACCCACAAACATCAACAAATCCAGCAAAGTCGTAAAAAAATTCACCAATAGTAAAACAAAAAAAAAAAAAATCACAGAACAACAACATCAACAAATTCATGGATTGAATGGAAACAACAACAACATCATAGAACAACAACATCAACACCAGATTGAATCGAAACATGACTATCGCAAAACCAATTCATAGAACAACAACATCAACAAATCAATTACACCAACAACAAAGCAAAAAAAAGATTCGAATTACAGATTCGAATCCCAACAGCAAAGCAACCATATCTCAATCTCTGGATCTCTTTCACCTTCTTCTTGTTCGTGTTTCTTCTTCTTCTTGTTCGTGTTTCTTTAAGCTCACATCTGGAACCCAGAAAAGGGTTTCAAGAGAGGAAGCGTAGGCACATAACCAACTCAGATATGAAGGTTTCTCTCTCTCTCTCTCTCTCTCTCTCTCTCTCTCACTCTCTCTCTTTCTCCCTCTCTCCTTCCCTCTTCATTCTTCTTCTTTTTTTTGTTTTGATTAGCTAAAGAGGAAATAAGAAAGAATTGAATGATTCGAATCTGGAATTTGAATTTTTTTTTTGCTATGGTGGAATTAATGATTTTAGGCGGGATTCGACAAGAATTGAGAAGAGGAATATTTTGATGCTGGGATTCGAATCTGAAATTGAGAGAAGATATGATTATGGTGGAATTAATGATTTTAGGCGGGATTCAACAAGAATTGAGAAGAGGAATATAATACGGTGGAATGAATTATTTCAGGTTTGAGTTGATAATGATGGACGGGGGTTTAATTTATGTTGTTTGTTTTTCTGGATTTTCTTATGAATGTTGTTGAATATGATGTTGAAGATGATGAAGAAATTGAAAAATAAAAATAAAGTGTTGATGGTTTATTGGAAGATACAATAGACTTGCATGATCCAACGGTCATTTTTCTTAAAAAAAGATCAGAGGGTTAAAATTGAAAAAATTAGGTATATGATGGACTATCTACAATGTTGGTCCACTATAGACATTTGGGGTTAAAGTTAACACGAATGGATTTATTTGACTGACGGAAGTGAACTTGAGGGACCAAAACATGAGTTTTATTAATTACGAAACTAAAATAAAAATTGGTAATTCTTTAGGGGACCAAATGACCTATTAAACCTATAATATACTATATGTTAACATTTTGACCAACATACCCACACTCATCACATAATATAAACTCTTCAAATTGATTATCCAACATGAAATGTCTATTCAAAGAAAGAAAAAAAAAAAGGTTAAATAATTGTTTAATAACCTATGATTGTATTATTATCATACATCACAAACATTTTTTTTGTCATGATGCAAGAGTCTAGTTCCTTCGACTATACTCCACTGCTTTTGTTATAGAGTGGTATAAAAGAGAAAACCATTTAATATTCAAAAATACAATTAATTGTAGAAAACAATTATGATGTATTTTATGGTTTGAAAAATATAATGATGTATATATAGTGTCCACACTATTTAAAATTTTTGGATCTGTCCTTAACAGCAAAGTCTAGGAACAAAATTTCTTGGTGGAACAAAATGCCCAGTTGCGGCAGTTTGAACTGTCGCAAAGCCTTATTTTACCTGTCGTAAAGTGAAAATTTTCTTGTAGTGATACTTAGAAAGGAAACAGGATTGAACATCCCTATTTTCTTAATATGTGCAACATAATTAGGAAAAACATAAACAAACTACATAGGCAGGATCTTGGTTCAAACTATAATATAAAGTGGAGAGCAGAACGAACTCTCTTACCTTTACCTTACATATTTGATCCAATATCACACAATACTATATCCTATCCTATATAAATTATATGATAAGATACCAACAACAATGAAAGGGACGGCAAATAAAGTGTCCTTATTAATCAACACAAGAATATGCATGCTAAAGCCAAATCAGTTAATTTTGATCATTTGAAGAAACCTCCAGCAACCTTAGCAAAATCACCACCTAGTCCCCCAATCCCACCTGATCCTTCACCTTCAGGCTTAGCAGCTTCATCAGTTTTGGGCTGATCTGCAGGTTTAGTAGCCGCTGGAGCACCAGTAGTAGTGTTCTCATACTTATGCAGATAATCAGCAGCTTTATCAACATATGATCCTACACCTTTCTGATCATCCAATTTAGCATACTGACCAACTGCATCTAGAAGATCACCTGCAGCTTCTGCTGTCTTGTCTTTGTCTAAATCTTTACCAAAACCTGACTGTGCTGCCTCTGCTACCACCTTTGCACTTGCCATAAGCTCACTTGTTGAAATCTTCTTCTCTTCTCCACTTGCTGCCATTGTTTTTTGAGTAATGTTGATTTGATTGGTTATGCAAGACTTGAATAGGGTTGTTCAATTATTTATAATCTCAGTGGTGATTTGTTTGGGAGTGAAATATCTATGGATATTGTGGTTGAAGAATTTAATGTGGGTCTACCTTATCTATTCTGACATAAATAATGCTACAGTGAGGAATACGTGTTCGTTGTAACACTGTTTGTCGGCAAACCGTGTTCCTTTAACTATCACTCATTTCAAGTCCTTTAATCACTACAGTACAATTTATTTTTATTTATTTTTGTGAAGAGTCACTGCAATACAATTGTTTTTCCTTTCTTCTATGATTTTTCATATATATTAATAATATAAGTTTTTTAAAGAGATTAAATTTATCCACCTAAATTGTCATCGGCAAAAATTCAACTTAAACGAATCTTTTATAAGTTAAAATCAAATAAAGTATGAAGTTAATTTTTATTTTAGTCTCAACAACCTCGCGCCATAAAAAAAAGCATCACATGGAACACACGATGTAGATTCCTATTTAATCGAATATTCGAATTTACAATAAGACTAAACTTAGTAATCATATCAAATTTTATATAAAAAGTAATAAAAGAAAATGTGGGACACGAATGTTTGAAGAAACTTAATTGTTTTGTAGATAATATAGTTGATATAAACAAACTTCATTATTTTATAAAGACAAAAACATAACAAACTATTTTTCCTCTAAAAAAACTAACTATTTTGAAATAATATAAATATGAAAATAATTAATTATTACAATATTTTCAAATTCAGAAACTGAAATGTTCAGAATATCAATTTTTTTCTGAATATTTTTTAGTACTTACAGTCTTTTTTTTTATATATAATTTTAAAGTAGTAGAAAGAAATTGTAATATAAAAATCTGTGGACGAAAAAGTAGGTTGTAGAAAAATTGTTGGAGTTTATAAGATTAGTGTGGGGTATGTAGTAGATTTTTCGAGAGGAAAATCACTTAAAGACAAATTACCTAACCTTCTGTTAAGCCAAAATCCAATATGGTCCCAGACTCCCAGCTAAGAAAAAAGAGATAATGACACGCAACAATATGGTGTCATACTCAACAAGGTGTTTTATTACACGATAAAACTCTAGGATATCCGTGTTCACCAATAATATATACCTCGAGTCTCTTAAACCCAAAAAAAGATTCAGTTGTTTTGTTCGGTTGGTATAGACAATACATAACATATACAAAGTCTGTGGTTTAAACTCCGGTAAAAAAAAAAAAAAACTCATGACTAATGATCTAGATTTAAACATTAGCTATTTTTGTTGTTGAAGTACAAGAGGAAACATTAGTTTTTTTTTTTGGTCAGGTAGCCTAGTGGTTAGAATTCACCTTATAAGGTGAATAAGTGGGGTGTTTGGGATTTGAACCCGACCCCTGCATATAATAATACATTGTCCTACCAACTGAGCTATGTTCATTAGTTAGTTATGACTTATGCCATACTACATTATTATCTTCCAAATGTCATTATCAAATAACAAACTAGAATTGAATAATTCCTACTATTTTACTCCCAACCCGCCACATCTCTTTGCAAACTTTTTTTTCTTTTAACAAACCAAATAGAATAGACCACCAAAAATAAAACATTGTACCCAACACAAGGAGTATGAGACATAACACAAAGACTTTAACAATCAGTTATACTGCCTAGACAAGCATGCAAAACGAAACAGAAAATATGGATGTCAATGTCTAAAAGTCTAAAACATTGTGAGACATTACGCCACCATTATATAATCAAAAGCAAAAAGTAGCGGTTTCTGTCTTCAACCACCAGAAAAAGATGGGCTTAATTTTGTTTAACAAATGCTTGTTAAAAAAAAAAAAAAATGTTTAACAAATGTTGTAATGATTCCTTAAAAAAAAAAATTTGTAATGATTATTATGTGATTAAAAATTCTATTATTCATTTCTTTCCAAATCACTTAAACACACAAAAACCAAATTATATGTAACAAAGTTCGAAGAGACTATTACGGTATAGTGAGAATAAACTAGAGTTAAGTGAGGTTAACTAGAGTTAGTAGGTTGGTTAGTTATTTAAGAAGTTAGTTACTCCAAGTTACTCTATAAATAAGCTACCTTATTGAACCAGTCAATCATCTTTTACCAATCTATTCATTTTTATAATGAGTTTCTATGAGTATCTCCCACATGAGTACTCTTATGCTTACTTTCTTACCGATCATTATGACCTTCTTCCCTATGATTCCATGATTCATAACAAAGACTTTGAAGATCCACCTATCTGACCAAACTAAATAAAGTAGTCCAATTTTAAACAATATGCCAAATGTTGACGAAGTAATAATTATAACCCAAAAACATATGTTATGCCGTTTCGTCAAAACCATAACTTCTCACACAAAGCTGAGAATCTTGTTGAAGAATGTCTCATCTAAATAAATTGGCCTTAGTCGGGATACGATTACGGAGAAAGGCCAAATAAAGAGACCTTCAAAGGAGCTTCTTTATGCCAAATAATATCTGACATAAGATGAATGAGTTGGCGTGTCAACATTTAGTTAATAATGCTATGCACCACAAAATGTATAGCCTTGAATAAGATCTAAATTTCATTGCCACTTATCCACTACATCAACCTGCAAAACAATGTTATGAAGCAAAACACATCACTCCCCTACCATCCCCTCCTCCCGGACCTAGATTCCCTGCTGTAAAAACAGCACACAGTTTCGCGCTGTCGCGAATCTCGACCATTCATTTGTGATCCGACGGTTTAGATTATAAAATCAAGTTTACACAGTAAAACAATCTCAGCCGTTGATAAGAGATTGTACGGCTAAGATCTGTTACAGCATCCTGCTGTAACAGCGTTGAATCCAAATCCCGTCCTCCCATGTAATTGAACAATCTTTATGCCATCGTCATATGGGAAACCCCCCAAATGATAGGGTTTTTTGCTTGAACCATGAGGTGAATCATGCCCGTCGATCTTGAACAGCTCCATCATCCAATGACGACGCTATTTTCTTTCCCAGAGTTTCAAAGTGAAACTTGAACAGCATTCAATACAAAATTTATGAACTTGTTTTTATTTTTTCACCTCGAAGAAATTACATTTCTGGGAGAAAATGTTTATGATTGGTAAAGAGAGACTACACATGAAAACAAAAACCAGGATTTAGGGATCTGCGTGAGTGTGATCAGTAATTACTCTCAACACGGTATTTACACTTTAGTTAATACAATATTGCTTTCTTACTTCCTTGAGTTGATTCTTTCTACCTATGTTTCTTTAGGTTCTGCTGAGAAACACTTTATGGTATTCAAATAAATAAAAACCCAGAAATTGGTTTTTAATTTCCGCAATCAAGTTCAATTTTTATTGCAGTGAAATGAGGATTTTGTTTTGAATTTGAAACCCAAATTTAGGCTTTAACCGGTGAAGTTATTATCAACAGTTTGTCATTACATACATATCTTTCTCTCAATTCCAACATCAAACTAGGAAGAAGCCATAAGTAATAACCATAAGCAATGTCTCATGAAATTGTTCACGTTGTTTTGTTAGCAAACAAGAAATGAGAACAAACTTCACACTAACAAATAGACAATAAATTGAATAAAAGAAAGAAAAAAAACAGGATTGAATAATATATGCAACAGAATTAGCAACAACAACATAAACACAAACAAACAAACAAGGGCACAGGATCTTGGTTCAAACAGTAAAGTTATTAATCAATAAAATGCTGAAATGAAATGAATTAATTTTTCATTTGAAAAATCCTCCAGCAACCTTAGCTAAACCATCACCTAACCCATGATGTCCACCTCCTCCACCTTCAGACTTATCCGCATGATGATCCGGTTTAGAAGAAGGTGAAGCAGTGGTGGCGGCATCATGACCTTTAGGATGATAACCATGCAGATAATCAGCAGCCTTATCAACATACTGTCCTAACCCCTTCTTATCATCCAATTTAGCATATTGACCAACTGCATCAAGAAGATCTCCAGCAGCCTCCGCCACCTTCGCCTTGTCCATCGGCTTTTTATCTGCAGATCCTTTCCCCAAACTTGATTGTGCTGCCTCTGCTACAATTTTTGCGCTCGCCATAAGCTCGCTGGTTGAAATCTTCTTCTCTTCCCCGTGGCTCCCTGTGTTTTTGTGAGATTCTGAATCCATAGTTTTGATAGGTTAGGTTAATTTACAAGAGGTAGGTTCTTCAAGATATGAACAGTGTTGTTCAATTATTTATATATCTATGAAAGTTGTGGTTGAAGATAATGTGGGTCACGTTATCAATTAAGACATACAAATAAGTGGGGAATACGTGTGTCCGTTGAAACTTGAAACACCGTTTGCGTCAAACCTTAACTGTCGCTCCTTCTTATCCATTCTATCCCAGAATAAGTGCCTAAGGGCTATTTCAATTTTTTTATAGTGTTTGGTATACTAACCTCAGCCCTCTAGACTACTCCCTACCTCCCAAATTGTAGGATATTTTTGGCATTTCACACGAATAAGAAATGTAATTAATATTTTATGGAAAAAATAGAAAAATGTTAACACGTGCCTCCGGGGCAATAATTAAGGAATTATAAAAGAAAATGTTTTCTCGAAAATTGTGTATTTTACTTTTTGAAATTTGAAAAAGTGTTGCTTTTATTGTTGATTTTGTTTTTTCTTTCCACTTTTACCTGCTTAACTAGTGTCATGGGGCACTGGTTAACAAGACCCAAAAAAAATTATAAGTTGTTTTATTAAATTGTCCTTAATAAATGATATGGGTAAGATAAATGAAATAATTGAAAGAATGATGAGTAATAGATAGTTAAGGATATAATAGGAAAAGTAAATTAGTGTTTCATTGATATTGTAAAGCGACATATAATTTAGGATAATTTTTTTTCTAAAACGACATATAATTTGGGATGAAGGAAGTATATCTCTCTATATTATAGTATTGCCTCTAACAACTGAAATATGTTGGTGTAAACATGTTATTTCATTTTTTTAGTTTTAATGTGGTATTACAATTATATTTTAGTAATTTATGATAATGGTAAATACATTTAACAAAAACTTTTTGATGAAATATACTTTATTAATTCATGATAATGGGACGGGTAAACTCATCTTATGTGGCTTAAAACTTCTTTGATAAAGATTATTCATTGGCCAAACAACATGGGATATTTGGTAACAATAACATGATAACTAAAAAATTTGATGAAAGTGTCACCAACCATGAATGTAACTCAAATGGTACACATTGCATTAGTACATGGAGATGATTAACGTTCAAACAACATATTTTATATTTATTCACCTTAAAGGTTTTTATGGTTATTCACACATTTCACGATAATTAATTTGCAACACCTAAAATTTAATGAGGAAAATAAAAAAGTGGGGAAAATGCTAACATGTGTTTTAAAGGTGCATGTTAGAGAATTTAATCTCGAATTTTGTTTTGGAAATTGTTCAATTTATTTTTCAAAAAGTTGAAAATTAATGTTTATCCATAAATATTTTTTATTTGAAGAATCTTCAACATGCGTCCTATGGGAACATGTTATCATTATCTGATAAGTTATGTTACATCGTCCGATTACTATTATAAGCAAAAAAATCTCTTTTTAGATTCATTAAACTGATGTATATTATTAGTAAAATCTCAAAAGTGATTTTTTGCTTATAATAATAACAAAATGGTATACTTTTGTATTCTAGACCCAATAACCATGTCATAAAAGAACTAGGTGTCCCTTAAACTTTCTTTAATCGGATGTCACGAGAATCATTTGAATTTTGTGTGTTAACCTCCGGTTCTTAGAGGAATGATGCTCTAGTAAACAAAAGTTTGATCCGAAGTAAGTAAAGTCTGGTCAAAAATTGTTTCTACACAAAATTAAACTTAGGTTCTCCTAAACGATTCGTTGTAAAGGGAGCTCATTAATCACATAAGTTCTATCACTTGATTAAAAATAGAGATTGAACTCAATAACGAAAAAATATGTAGAGATGAATTTATTTATTTTTATTTATAAAAACCAATATGTTGTGAACTCAACCAAATTATATTATTTAGAGCTCATTTACTTCGTAAAAATATTTTCTATTTTTATTTTTTAAAATACATGTTTGTTTTAAGTTTTTAATAAGAAGATATAAGACTTTTGAAGTGAGCAATCTTGATGGAGATAAGATAAAATGGTACCTAAGGATGATGCATTTATGAAAATAATGAAAACAAAGTTTTTGACTTTTTTTTATTAAGTAGTTTCGTGGTTGAAATTCACCTCTTAAAAAGAATAAGTGGAATATCCATAATTTAAAATTCGGCTCTTATATATATACTGCAATGTTCCTGTCAAATAAGTTAAGCTCGTGAACACAAATTTTTGACATTTCTATTGTTTCCAACAAAATATTAACAATTATTCATTTCATTAGTCCCCTTATTGTCAAGTAAAATAAACACATAATTTTACCCCTAAAAAAGAAATTAAAAAATAAACACAGATTTTTTATTTTTAAATATATCATTGTGAAATAAAGGGACCTATGTTTCTTCTAAAACTACCTCATTTATTTCCACAATAAGTGCATGTCGGATAGAACCCATAGAGAATTAAACAATCCTGCTCGTCAACCTCGTGCTTCACGAGACCCCGACTATAATTTTTCATATGATAATTGAGAAAATTGAGAAAATTGTATTTTCCGCAACTTATTCGGCTTGTTGCTTACGGTTATAGTTGTTCTTTGAGTGGATAATTAATTTAAGCGAAATGTTAACTAATGCTTGAACACTAATTAAATTTTTTAAAATGTAATTTTTTATGAAAATTTGTGTAATAAAGTCTATTAGAAATTTAAAACTTTGACATTTTAAAAATGTAATTACTTGATTTAGAATGTTTAAAGAGTGACCAAATGAAACTCGTTAACAAAACCATTAATTTAATTAGCAAATACAAGAGTGTGAGGAAAAAAGATGAATTACACATATTACTAAGTGTTTGATTAATCCAATTTACTTATAAATATGTGGTATTTGATGTTATTGTTCAACTGATATTTTTCTCGTGTTTGACTAATTCTTTTATGGAATAGTTGAATTTTCCTTGTTGAATAAATATGATGTATATTTGGTGATGTGTATGTGCTATGACAAATTAAGTTGATAAGTTGTGTGATGTAATAACTGAGAGCAAAATGTTACTTGAACCTTTATTTACACATTTCATTGAACACTTCATGTATTAGGGATATTTTGGTAAATTCATCTCATAACTACACTTTCTCTTCTATTTGTGTGGGGTCCAAGTTGCCACATGTTAGAATTTTGTGTGGGTGTAAGTGGTGTATTGTCATATGGGATGTATATATATCACCACTCAAGATGAGAATATGTGATGATGATTAATTTTAGTAACCTAAGATCAATGAAATAGTGATAGTTTTAACTCGTGTCGAAGATAGTGCTCTGAAGAAGTATCATAGGCTAACGCGGGGAGGGACTAGATGTTAGGGGTCCTTGATGTGGAATTATTTTATCATCATATAGGTAAGGTTTGACAAGCACGTTGATTTTGAGGGAGTACTATTAAGCGTGTGTTTGGTTCGGCGGTGGATAAAATTGATTCTTTCAGAATTGATTTTAATAGAATTAATGTTGGTTAAAAGTGATTTAAATGTAAATTGATTTATGTTTGAATACATCAATAATGTGAAAGTGATTCTTATAAAGTGATGTTTTTTGGATAAAAGTTAAACATACATCTTTTTTATCCCCTAAAAATTTTATTTTGATTTGAAAAGCATTGCCTCCCGTCAAAAATAAAACAATTACCTTTTTATTTCCTAAAAAAAATAAAAAATTACTGTTTTATAATTTTTTTTACTAACATTTAGTTTTTATTATTTATGTTAGCTGGGCTGGTTTGTGTAATAAAAGAGAAAAGAATTCTGCTCTTCTCCCAACAAGTTTTGCTCGCGCCCAACTGAATTGCCGAAAATACGCCCTGTGTTAGTTAAGTAATGCAATTGTTAAAGTCTGCGCTACTTAACTAACGCCACATGAGTTAAACGCCGCGTGAGTTAACTCACGTTACGTGCAGTTTTAAAGACAGGCAGAACACCTAATTTCCTCATTTCTCATCTAAAATCTCAAAAATCTCTCTCAAATCACCCAAATCCAAAATTCCTTCAAGTTCAAATCAAACAACACTCCAATAACAAATAAGTTTTCATAATCAAACACCATTAACCTTTTATGTTTATATGTTAGTTTTTTTCTCTTAAATTAGAATTTTTTTAGATTTAGGGTTTGTTTAACTTTTGGTTTTTTTGACAAGAAATCATACAATGTTTACATGAAAATGATTTGTGTTGCTTAAATGTTTAGATGTTTATGTTGTAGTTTTGAGTTTTAGAGAATTTTTTTAGATTTAGGGTTTGTTTAAATTTTGATTTTTTTGCAAGAAATGATACAATGTTACATGTAAATGACTTATATTGCTTAATTGTTCAGATGTTTGCATGTTAATGTTGTAGTTATGAATTTTAGGGTTTATGTATATTTTGCACTTCAAATATTGGATGAAATGTTTGAATGAGTTTTTCATTGATTGTTTTTAATTTCTTATTGTGTAGATTTGAAGCAATGGTTGATATGTTCGACGTTCATGCACAATTCAACGGTGGAGAACCTCATATGTTGAAGGTTCGACACCTTGGTGTCACATTAAGAGGTATCAAGGATTAACTGAATGAATTCAATCAAGGAGTCAACCCCGGAGACACAGGGAGGGTGGAATACCTTCGGTACAAACGTCCACCGCTCGAAGATGGGAGAATATCATTCAGTTTGGTGGAATTAACGAACGACGATAACGTGAGGAGCATGTTTTGGGAGCACAGTATGTTCCAGTAGATCGATATGCGTGTAACGTTGCTGAGATCAACTGAAGATATTATCAACAATGTGATTCCGCCAAAAGATCGTGATTAGGTAGGGATCATAATTAGGTAGGGAATGCACCTTCCAACTACAACAATTGTCTTAATCTGAAATTAGGTAATTCAAACTTGTTAAACTGCATTTCTCAAGCATTCATCCGACATTTCTATTGTTCCATTCAAAAGATTAAATTCTTGTTAGACTTGGTTTAAATGATAGTATTCAAGTGTCAAAAGAATGACCTTACTCTTTTGACACTTGAATACCATCATTTAAACCAAGCCGAACAAAAATTTAATCTTTTGAATGAAATAATAAAACTTTCGGGTGAATGCTTGAGAGTTGCTATTTAGCAAGTTTGAATTTACCCCATTTCAGAGGTAAGACAATTGTTGTAGTTTGAAGGGGCAACCCGAATGTAATGTAATGATAGGACATATTTAAGAACTTTATGTAATGTAATGTAATACTAATTTTTTTTACCCGGAAGTTTTATTGTTCCTTTCAAAACAACATGTATTATGCAAAATCAACTATATAAGTTATGATATCGAATTCTTTCATATAAGATGAGTGTCACGGAATGCACCGCATTCTTTATGTGATGACTCGTCTTATATGAAGGAATTTGATGTGCTAACATATATAGTTAATATACATGTTGTTTATGTAATGTAATGTAACTTTTATTCGAATTTATTCAATACGCAACTTTATTCGAATTCACACTGAGTTTAATTAGTCTTTTTTCGATTTTTTTTAATGCATTATTCGAATTTATTTAATACACAATTTTTATTTGAATTCACGCTGAATTTATTCTAATTTATTTATTTAGGTTATTCTAATTTATTTATTTACTTTATTATAATTTATTTGTTCACTTTATTCTAATTTATTTATTTACTTTATTCGAATTTATTTATTCAATACACAATCATAAAATAAATGAAAAAATTAACAAAAATGTAGAAACAAAAATAATAGATATAAAATATCATTTTATTAATATAATTCTTATTACATTTACAATGGGGTAAAACTAAATTTGCGAAGGAAAAAAAACCACCAGAAAACCTAGCTTCTGGTCGTAAAACTAAAAGAAATCCACAAGAAAACTAGCCTTCCTGAGGTAAAACTAAATCTGCACATTTGGTTTTACCCAATCTACTTCTTTTTTCTCCAAGAAAGTTGCTCACTAATCATCTTTTCATCCCCAGAATTGGCCTCTTCCTCTTTTTACACCAAAATAAAGAAGGAAAAAAAGAAGGAAAAGAAGGAGATTCATAGGGGGAGAGAGTGAGGAGGAGAGTGAGAATGTGAGATGTTGTGAGGAAATGGGAAACTACCATAAATGTATAGGTTATAACTACCATAAATGTAGTCTAAAAAACGTGTAAATGTTGTAAAAAAAACGTGTAGATTGAAGGTTGAAAAGCTTACCAAAGTCCAAAAAACGTGAGTTTTTGAGCTCTAACTAACCGGCCAATTTGCGTGAGTTAACTCACGCACAAGCCAGTGGTGCGTGACTTAAGTCACGTAGAGCTATAAGGTGCGCGAGTTAAGTCACGCTGCGTGACTTAACTCACGCAGGGGTATATTTGGAAATTTAGCTGGGCGTGAGCAAAATGTGTTGGGAGAAAATGAATGGGTTTATGTCTTTTAAGCCCAAATCCTCCTTCATCCCTAACCTTGAGAGAGATCTGATACTGTTGAAACGTGGTAGCTGCACCGGATACGATAAACAACAATACAACAAGGTGTAGACGAGATTGAGAGGGTCGGGACAAAGAAGGAATGTTGTAAATGGTGTTCACAGTAAACATCAACAAACAAGAAAGGGTAGTGAAGGAATAAAACAAATTTCGCAAATCTCAACCACAACAAAAGGTAGAATCGATTTTGGTTCAACGGAAAAGCTCTGATTCCTAGCTTCTGTCAGAATCACTTTTAGAAGAGAGAATCGATTTTGGAGTTGAAAGCCAAACAAGATCACACAAGATAGAAACCACGTCAAAAGGGTAGAAACGTGCGTCTCTCTGGCGGAAACGCGAAACCAAACATGTAACATCCCAGACGACTTTAAGGATTTTCGACTGACCTTACAAACCAACACGAGTCTTTTCAGCGTGTTTTGTCTTCACTCGCATGCTTACCGAAAAACTTCCCGGTAGGTCACCCACCCAAAGACTACTCCAAGTCAAGCACGCTTAACTGTTGAGTTCTTATGGAATAGGCTACCAAAAACAAGATGCATCTTGTTGATATAGGTAGTACCAAACAATTCTTATAAGTCTTCGTTCGACCATGTAGTCCCATACCTACACAACCTCAGGATCCCTCTCATTTCGATGTGATTTAGTTCCACTAGAAGATGTCGGAACCGTTCATTGTCGTGCCTTGTGCACCGACGACCATTCGCCGCCCTCGTCAGCCTTGGGTGTTACAAAACATGTACTAAATGAGTCGGATAACACTTGAGTAACATAGAATTGATGATAAATAATTATAATTAAGCTTTGTAGTTGATAACGGTTAATCATATAGTGGTTTTAGCATCATTTCAAAGCTATTTTATCGTGTTTTTTTTTGCTAACTATCGATTTTTTTTGTTTTTTTTGAAGAAATAAACTGACATATGAATAGATGATAGTAAAGTGAAGCTCAAGACCTTGGATCATGTCAAATCACTCAAACCAGATAACTATGTAGTCGTACTATTCTTTTTATAAGACCATTAAAGTGATTTCTTGGAGCATACTCGTTACAGACATTTCAGTGAGGAAAAATATGACAATTTAAACCTTTTCTTAGACAATTTAAACCTGAAAACACGAATTCAATTTGGAGATATTTTCAAAATTAACCCTCTAATTCATGAGTCTACATGCTAATTTGTTTGGACCCTTAGAGTCGTACTAATTAAATATTTATTTGTGTTTCGGATTTTTGGATGACTTTCTTTAGAACGAAAATACATGGCAGCAACTAAAAAAATAAAAGTTATTTCTCAATCTTTCCCCCAAAAACGCAGAGGCTTCTGATAGTATTTTTATTTTATGTCAATATGCACTACTAGAATCACACTTCTGATAGTGTATTTTAATATAGAAAAATAATAACATCATGTTTCTGTGACAATTTTGTTTTTCTATCTTTTTTTATTGGTTAAAAACAATGGAGAGAGAAAAAGGAAGAGAGAGAATAATAACATCATGTAAGTATGAGAGACAAAGTTGTCAAAAAATTATAACAAAATGGTTATACAAATATCATTTCACTTTATATATTTGAGCATACATGGGGCAGATTGAGAAACCATAAAATAAAATAAAGGCTTAAGTGCAGTTTTGACCCCCCTATTTTGACTCAAACTGGATTTTACCCCTCCTATTTTAAAACTCGGAATTTCACCCCCCAATTTAATGTTTTTCGGAATTTCACCC
>Ga0315914_1002200_pt1 | contig 29878 bp, 27 predicted proteins | sample MpolenodulesMG_FD_203920 | JGI IMG/M metagenome (GOLD analysis project Ga0315914, IMG submission 203920) | Medicago polymorpha root nodule microbial communities from Los Angeles, California, United States - elongated nodules | ecosystem: Host-associated > Plants > Roots > Nodule | place: USA...
TCTTTCTATTTCTGTTTCTAGCGGTACACCATCACATAGGATCCAAGATGGTCCACATGGTTTTGTTAAAGCTCGTGGTTCATTTGCTGCATCTGTTTCGGGTGATGATGAGCTGGGAACACCGAGGCATGAAAAATATGAAAGTTCCGATCATATCGTGGACAATTTAACATCGAGGCGTAACTTAATTCATCCAGCTAAAACAAGTGTTGATCATGCTGCATCCAATATGAAAGTTCAGATTATACCAGGGTCTTCTTATGTTTTCTTCAACTCCCTAACACATTGGCAACTTCAACTGATGGATTAAATTTCACAAGAATAGAAAGACCGTACAATACCTTGAAGATCAAATAGACGAATATATGTTATAGTTTTTTTGTTATAGTTAATGAATGGAGTTCTTCACTTTAACATGTATACGGGAAAGAAAAACTTTCTATATTGCTGTGAAGCAGAAGGGTGTAAGATTCTGATTACATTCAGTTTGTAAGTTTAAGTTTTTGCTGTAAAATAGCTATGGTGAAAGCTTGTGTCAGGAGTTTTTTTGTATTGTCATGTGATGAGTTTCATGCTCGTTTCCAGTTTGTTGGATATTATTTTGGGGCGGTAGTGCTTGTGAAGATGTTTTGTAATGTCATCATGTAATGACATATATTTACCTTCATGTTACATACTGTGGTTTTAAAATTTTATTAAATTCTAGTCTGTAGATGTAGTGAAGCATTTCGTTGAGATCCCACACCCGTTGGAGATATTGTTAAAATATTCCCCTTATAAGACTTGGCCTATCCTCATTCCTTGAGCCAACTTTTGGGGTTGAGTTAGCTCTCCAAATTCGAAGTCATTAGATTTTCTCAACACCTGCAATTTGAACTTTCTACATGTTTCCTCACATTTGACTTTTTTATCTTCCATTTCATACATAAGAGCATAATCGGTATGAAGTTGTGCCTCTGTGCTTAGGGGATTTGTCCTTTGATTTTTCAATTTTCTTCGCATGCATAGTTAGCTTTGATATTTGATGATATGTTTCTCTAGTGAGTATTGTCATTTATGTGAGCTTCAAAAGAGTATTAACCAGATTAAATCACATTGCTGCAGCTAGATGATGGTTTGGAGCTGTCTTTCACCGACAAAAGGCGATTTGCTAGAGTTCGCCTGCTCAAAGATGTATTGTGGCCCTACTTGCAAATTATCATCCATATTAATAAGAGTTTGGTATTAACTGTATTTTTTCTTGATATAGCCAACATCAATGCCTCCCATATCTGAGCTTGGACCTGATGCACTTTTTGATCCCATGACACTTGACGAGTTTACTGGGCATTTGCACAAGAAAAAAACTGAAATCAAGGCTTTATTACTAGATCAAGTATTAACTGCTTACTTTTATCAGTTCCCAAATATTTTATTTTCTGTCTTTTAAATTTTTAATTTGTTTATTTATGATAAGGATATAATTGTTATCTTACTATACATATGCATTCTTTTTCTCTGTTTTTATATTGATACGCTAACTTAAGTGTAGTTTTTCTTAAAGCAATTAGGAACAATTTGGAATCAATTGGTCTGTCACCGGACAAGATTCATGACGAAACATTATGATGTTGTTTGATTCATGAGGCCAATGCTACTTAATGAGAAAGGTTTTAGAGCTGGTGGTTGTTTTTGCATCTGTATTTATTAATTATTTATTATTAGGAATTTAAGAGGCAGGTGCGTCAATTTTTTGGAAATAGCATTTCACTGGATTTAGTATCTGCTCCACCCTTCTTTTTTTTACTCAGCGGCTAATAAACTACCATTCTAGCCCCGGAGAAGATCAAATTAGATAATTTACTCCATGCCTTGTAACTTATTGTATTTCCCTTATTTCCAGGCAAGGATTCATCCACGGCAGATAGCTTCTAGCCTTTCAGGAGAAAGCTGCTCAACTTTGTATAAATGCATTAAAGAGGTAGGGATGCTGGTTTCCTTTGAATTGCTTATAGTTCTGGAATGTCTAGATTCCATAAAATGTATAAAACCTGTAGGCTATTCAATTTGCAGTTGAAGTTGATGCTGACTGTAGCCGTTTTCCCCTTGAGTGGTTATTTCATTTTCGATGGCGGAAAAAGCCTGGAAAAATAAGTGGTGAGGAATACTTACCGTTTATTAATCAACAAATAAATTTATTTTACAGGTTGTCGAAAAAGCAGTTGAAGTTGGTGCAGATAGTAGTCAATATCTCCCACTAATTGGATATTTCATTCTCGTGAAAAGAAGCCCGGCAAAGCTTTTGTTGATGGTTTGCTTCCCTGCTTTGAGTGAAAAATAAAAACTATTATATTTTTTTGTGCAACATGAATGGTACCCTATTTATTTACTATGGTATTGAGCTGCTTATATTTTAATTTCATGTGCATTTTCCTTAAAATTGTAGTAAATTGAATAACTTGTATCTTTTTTTACAGCAAAAAATAAATAATACAAGTTATTCAATTCCCTAAACTTGTATTCTTGATTCGTGTGATTTACTATTATTGGATTCATGTTAAAATTGAAGCATCCAGAGTGCATAAATCCTGGTCTTGTTTTGCCATTTCTGATAAGGTTGCAGATAAAACTACAAAGTCTTATGTGTCTTCACATTATAGGGGAATGATCATGTTACTGATGAAGTTTTAATACTTGTGGAGAGTGTGACGTTGTAGTAATATATTATACATTGATTGTTTTGAATGTATAAAATGATTTAATTAATCATTGAGAATTCCATTTTGAAACTCACGGGTTTCTCCTGTTGAGTCAAGCTCTGTTACTGTTCTTTATGCGTATTTCTTAGAAGAAAGCATGCCAATCTTCAATTTTACAGATTTCTGTGAATTCGCAGTGCTTTCAAAAGGGTATCTGAAAGTGGCTGATGTTCTCATTTCTTATCTGTCATGAGTCTCATGACTCACCAGATGTGTTATAGGATCAATATATAAAACTAAGATATATTTATCCATAATATAATAAATTTCTTGGCTCTTTTTTATGTACTCTGTTTCTTTTGCTATGCCTACATATTATATGAAACACACACTGCTTTTTTTCGTCCAATAATAACAAATGAAATATGTTTTCAGTGCCAAATCCAAACATTTATATATTTTCATGTGATTGTAGGGAAAACCATTGACTTCATCACTGCAGGTGGCAGAGTATGCCATTCTGAACATTGTTCTTATTGTTTATTGCCATCATCTTTTATTTATTTCTAATTTGCAATTGTTATTGCTCTTAGACAACTGCTTACGTGCCAGAGTTGCAAAAGCTAAGTGGATCGCAAGTGTTAAAAGAAACCGGCAAGCCCAGAGGGAAAGCCTCAAAGAAAACAACTGTAGATGATGATAACAATGACGGCGCTGACGAGAATTTGTAAAGTCTCAAATCAAAGAAGGGGACGAAGGCTGGAGCTAAAGCTAAGAAACCTTCCAAAAGGAAAAAGACTGAGGAAAGTGACGATGACAATGATGGTGATGCTGGTACTGACTACTGATAATGATGATGACAGCGATCAAGTTGAAAAGAAGAAACAAGGCTTGGGGACTAATAGGAAACAGGCTAAAGAAGAGAAGCAATCAAAGAAAAGTGTTCAAGGCAATCAAAGTAGTAGGAGTACTAGGAGTAAAGCTAAGTAGCTACCATTGGGCTTAGAATTGTTTTTTTGCCATGGCTGTGTTCCTGCTTTGCTCTAGAACAACAGAAGGATGGTTTATCATGTTCCTGCTGCATAGATTCGCTTGCTAACGTTTTGGCATGATCTGTATGATAATTTAGTTTCCTAATGTTAAACCAGACAAAGGTGGATGCCTTCAGTTTTTTTGTAACTAAATGCTAATGTTAACGTCTTTTGAACAAGATAATTTTCAGGCTTAACATATAGTTTTGGACTATGTAATATTCTCGTTGAATTAGTGTATGCTTGCTTGGGTGTTCGCAACCAATTAAATTTATGTTTACATTGACGCTCCAGTTAGTAGGTCCGTCTCAATCATGTGACCAGAGCATCCTAAACGCAGTTTCAAACTAGAAGCGAGTTTGGTTAGATTTTGATAGAATTAGATTATTTTCATTTTCTCATTTTTTTTAAGAATCTGTAACAAATGGAACGGCTGAAAACTTCCAAAAGTATTAAGTTTTTTTTGAAAAATAGTTTATTTATTTATTTACAAAATAAGCTCCAGCAGGCGGACTCATAAATTTGGTTTGACGACTCGTGTGGTTAATAAGTTAGAGGTGTATAACAATTTGGAAAATTCTTAAATCTATGACTTATATATGCAATTCTAAATTATTTTGCTAAGAGTTTTTCAATGGTAAAATGAAATTGGAAATGTTTTTCCAACACAAAATATGACATGACATAAAATGTATGTTTCATACTTTTATATTGTTTTTCTCACTTTGCGGTTTCAACACCACACACATCCTAATTGTATTTTATACGGTGTTGGACTTTTGTGCATATAAATAACACAGCTCAAAGAGAAAATAGATTGAAAGAGTTTGAAAATTTTGCTTTACCAAGTTATGGAACGAAAGTTTAAATCGCATTTTCGACACCACACACATCCGAATTGTATTTTATACCGTGTTAGAGACGGTTTTTGACTTTTGTCCATATAAATAACACACCTCAAAGAGAAAATAGATTGGAAGAGTGAGAATTTTGCTTTATCAAATTATGGAACCGAAGGTTTAAAATAAAATACAATATAACATGAGCTAGGACTATGGTTACGCAAGTTACAAACGAAAATGCAGTTCAAAGATTGAATGAAGCAAGATACAATAATGTTCACCTAAAACAAGTTCATTTCACATATATTACTTTGTAACAATATGTAACAATTTAAGTCTTTAAATAGTCTAATTATAGGAGTACTAATAATACCCACCTTCAAACAAAATTCATATAGATATCACTATTTTATGTGGGTCTCATTCTTAAATAGTGAGATCTACATAATGTTACTTGATACAAGCAGGTGTTAAAGTGATGTGTTAAAGTGATCCTTATGTAGTATACCAAATTTTATTATAACAAATCAAATATAGATAAAAGATGGAAGCTATCATCACACAAAAAATGGACGGCTATATTGCTACCTTGTTTGAACCGTTCTACAACTTATACTGATGAAAGTTGAAGTATTCCCACCTAGAAGAGGAGGAAACATTTGGAAGATACATCAGTGACCAGAAAGAGATACTCCAGGTTACTGTAATATATTTATACTGACCATACAAAAAGTAAAGATTCGGATGAGGTATTTTAACCCAAGTCAAAATTCAATATTTCATAAACTATGTGGTATAACCTTACACTCTAAAAGATATAGATCGAAAAGAGTAATACATTTGTATAACATTGATGTCGAGTACAAAAGGGCTTTTAGCAAAAATAATGAAAATAGAACCACCAGAGTATATTATAAACAGTAAAAAATATTAGTTGATCACAAAATTAGTTTACCTTAATCATAAGTTTCAAAATTTCAATACCTAAAAGCTATAGACCCGAAAATGAGAAAAACTGTATCATCTAATACTCCATTTTCACAAGTGCACGTGAAACATCAATAGGTGTTGATCCACAATGGAACCAATCCTTAGTACAAATAAGGGCCTCAAGAGTTACAGAGTCTAACGAACACCGGTAGTCATCCATTTTCCTAATTTCTGAGTCAAAAATAGAATCTGCAGAGAGAGTGGATATCGGCATAGACAGAATATCAGATGCCATTCTGGACAAAGTCGGGTACTTCGATCCATTAATTCTCCACCAGCTCAGAATATCAAATTCTTGTGCACTTGACTCTAGAGGCTCTTCCAGATACACATTCAATTCTGACTTATATTGTTGGTTAGTAGTGAAGTCAGATATATAGAATTGAATATCAGAAATACCATCTTCAGGAGGAAAAAAGGACTCATCAAGTGATACTTCTTGAAATGCCTCAGTCTTCATCATAGTCTCACACCCTATATCAAAATTTGTTTCGGTAAAAGGAAGCACTTGCATGATACTATATTCGAGGAACAGTTCCTGAAGACCATCCTCAACAGCTCTTATCCATTGCTCAGCATTCTCACCAAATATCTTAGCAAAAGTAGATTCCACGAGGTTCATTTTATATCTTGGATCCATGGCTACAGCAATTGCTAAGATAAAGCAGCTTTCTCTCCAATACTGATCAAACTTCTCTTGCAAGGAGGTAATTAAACTACAACAGAAAGGATCCTGGCTCGCCTCAGTCAACTGCAACTTAAGTTTGGACACTTCGAGGAAAAACAAGTTTGCAGTTGTGTACGGTTGGATGGTTATAAATTTAGCAGCATCATACAAAAACTTCAAACATGCACAGAGATCTTCAACCTGCTTCCAATCATCCATGGTAAGGGACATCGTGTAATAGGAATCATAGGCATCAAAACAGGTAAAAACTTCCTTGAGTTCACAGGCAGCAACAAGCATACTGTAGACTGTGTCCCATTTATTGCTGTCATCGATCAACAGATCCATCTTACTAGGAACTTGAAGTACTTGCTTAAGCTCCAAAAACCTCTCTTCAACCGATTTTGATGATTTCACATATTGCACACTTTTTCGGACTTTAGAAATAGTTTCTTGCATTGCCCAAAGAGTATCTAATGCAAGACAACTGAGCACTCGAGCATAACAACTCTGTCTTAATAATTGACCATTGAGGATCACAGGGTTCTTAAGAGAGAGGAGATCCCTCACATTTCCCATCAAAGTCTCATTGGAAAAGAGTTTATCAAATAGAACGGAAAACAGGCGACCCTTTAAATGCCAACTCTTTAGGCATGTCACTATAGTTTGATTCAAGGAACCATCCAAATCAGGAAATGGTACTTCAAAAACATTAAGAATTGGATGATGGAAGTTCCAATCACCATCGATGAAGTGCCCACGAAGAAAAACATAGCCCGTTGTCTGATTTGAAGTCCACAAGTCCAAGGTAAGGTTGACTCGTCCAGGAATCCTGTCAACAAGATTCAAAAGGTCTTGCTTCTCTCTGAGGTAAATGGCAACACAATCCCCTTGGACAGTGTTTAAGCTCAGTGGATTGAACTGCGGTTGAAGTGCCCGCGCAAAATCATTGAAACCTTTGTGTTCCACAATATGAAGTGGATAATCGTGTAAAATAATCATTTTGGCAATTTTATCATTGCAATGGTCCTGAGAAAATGACACAGAAGTAAAGTAAGGTTTTACTCTATCTTGCCTCTTATGTTGATCAACACCAGTTTTGGAAGATTTTGCTCTAGCTCGCTTCTTATGTGGATCAACACCAGTTTTGGAATGCCTGGCCTGTGGATTTTTCGAACATATTAAAACGTGCCTACGGAGATGGCTAGTGCCAGATTGTTTAGAACCACTTATATAAGCAAACAATTTTTGGCAACCTTTACAGCGGGCCCTGACACATCCTGGTTCATCAGTGTTCTCCACAGTGAAGTGTTCCCATACAGAAGATTTCCTTTTCACATGCTTATGGGGTTGTATTTCAGAATTAGGCAACTCCATGGCATTAAAACAGGTGTAGTCCTATATGAACATAAAAAGACAAACAGAGTGAAACAATAGACTAACATAATTTTTTCTTTCAAAAGTAGACTAACATAGTTTAAAAAACAGTTGAACTTGAACCCTGATTACTTCGAGTTAATTTGAATAAACTTATTGACAAACATTAACAGAAAAACAAATATTTAAATAACCGTAACACAATACTATGAGTTGTTTAAACAATCACTTCTCTCATTTAATCTGCAAATCTAGGTTGTCACAGTCATGACTTTGCATACTAGCTCTGCTTTTTTATTAAAAATATAATCTGCATTCAATTTTTTCATTTTTCTGAAGCTTGGTCATTGGACTTTTCTATAAACAAACACGCAAGTGAAGAATCATAAACTTAATTTAATTGAAAAACTCCCATGAATTAGAAACTAATCTAAACTAGCCTTATTTAGTACATCAGAAAGAAGAAAAAAAAGATACGATTTTTAAATACGGGTTTCACCACTAACACTTCTGATCGAAGGTGTGTCACCCCCAAGAATACCCTACAAGCTTAATCTTTGAGTCAGCAACAAAAGATATGATCTTTTTATTCGGGTTTCCCTCGAAGACGTGTCCACGTGTCCGAAGTGTCATGTGATTACTTACATTGAAACTAGTTTTTATCTTAAATTATTATCGGTATGGACGTGTCCTAATTCATAGGGACCCTTTAATAAAAAATCAAACTTTAAATTATTTTTTAGGGTTGGAATCATGTTAAGAACTCTCTCAATAATATCATGTTATGGAATTTAATTTTTTATACAAATAAAAATGGAATAGTAACAAAACCTAACCTAATTCAACCATTCATTCATTCATGACACATATGAATCAACAGGTAAAAGCAGCATTGCATTGACGAAACAAAAACAGAGAGAAACAAAGATGTGTGAGTAACGAAAAAAGAAGAGAAAAAGAACGAACCTTTGGTTGTTGCGTCGTTGGAAGAGGAACAAGGGAAGAAGATGATGATTCAGGCTGTTGCATTTGAAAGGGTATGAATGTTTGTGAGTGGTGTTAATAGTCACTTCTTGCGGCTGAAGCAAAAACCCAGAAACAAACCAGTTAAGAAGGGTTCCAAGATTTATGTGTTTTCTCTAATGTTGTTTTTTAACCTAGTTCTTGTATTTTATACTAAATCCTCCTTCAAATGTTTGTTTATTTTCCCCACAAATATTTCCCTAAACCAAAAAACATAGTCCTTCAAATATTTGTATCGAATCAATTGTCAAATCTAATATTATTTGATATTTTTTTTAATAAATCGACTCGAGTTCACAAATCCTAACTCAACTAATAAAAAAAGTTTAAATAGTTTAGTCGAACGTCATGATTAAAGTTCGAATCTCGACACTTTGCTTATCTAAAAAAACGGCTTAAGAGTATCCAATTTTTTTATTTGTTACTTTTAAATAGTAACAAGTTAGTTATGTTTATCTTTTACAAACAATATAACAAATATAAAAAAATTATCTTTTTAAAAAACACCAACAATATAGCATTCTTAAAGACAAATTTGTTTAAGGGTATAACTGAAATAATGAAAAGTCCACCAAAAAAATCATGCATTCCTTTATATGTTGATATATATAATAGAGTTCCTAATGTAGTGGAGTAGTCATATTTTAATGGGGTTTAATTTTTTTAATTAATATTTTAAATAATATGATTAAGGATAAAATAGTAAATAAAATAGTTTAAATAAATGGTAAAATATGTAAGTAAAAAGTTAGCCTAAACTGATGTATTCTCTTGTAACAAAAAAAAAACTGATGTATTCTCTTTATATATAGTATAAATATAATGTTAAAATATACCCACTAATTTTTACGAAGTAGTATTTTAACAGCATACACCTTACATTGTATTGAACAAATTTTTAGCTATCACTTGTTGTCATACTCCATCTAAAAAAGTGAGTGGATTTGGTGTTGGATTTGATGTCTCCAGGAAAAATCAAGTTTCTTATGTGGCTGGCTTACAGCAACTATGTCCCTACTTTGCCTCTTCCCGAGAAAAAATGAGTGAGTTTCCACCTCTGACCTTTGTCCAAGTTTCTCTAGTATGTGGAATCCTTCCTCCACTTTATTAGTGATTGCACGACCTAAACTCATATCTGGTGCACTTTGCGATTCACCTCTGTTGAGTTTTCCTCCAATTCAGATGCTCTCATTTGGCTCAAGCATGAACTCACTTTCAATAATGCCAACTTATTCGCCATTGGGATGTGGTGGTCTTGGAGAAACCATAAATGTGCATTATTACAATCTTCGTTTACCTACTTGCCATGAAAGCTCGCAATCTATCATCCACTTTTAATTCTTGCTTTTCTACTTTCTACTGCTTCGACCGCTATTATTGAGGATATTTGGGTTCAATCAAATTCTTCTAACCATAGTGACACCATTATTATTGTTGATGGTAGATGTTTAGGCAACCCCACCATAACTGGATTTAGAGGCCTTCTTTGCGAACCTTATGGGTCTTGGATCTCAGATTTTTCAAGTTACATTGCAGACATATCTGACATCCTTGTTGGTGAGCTTCATGTCATTCATAAATATGCTACTCTAATTCAAAACATAAAAAGTCTTCTCAATTTTGAGTGGATTGCCCCATTGCCCACATCCTTTGAGAAGAAAAAAGGTGTGCTAACTTTCTAGTTAAGTTTGATGCTTATTCTACCTTTGAGCTCATGGTTCACTCTTCTCCCCCGTCAAACTTACCAGACCACGTTTTGTTTTCTCTTATGTTACCCCTGTAACCGCTTTTATTTTATTTATTGTTTAAATAAAATATATATTTTTTCATAATAAATTAAAGTAGTACTTATTAATATATTGTGATTTGATTTATTTAATATTTGACTTGATATTATTATTGAAATTATAAAAAAAAAGAAAGATGAATAATATTTTGGTTAATAAAATTCCAACTAACACCATTTGTGAAAAGAAGTGAAGAAAGAAAAGGTGGAAAAGAGTGAGTGTTGGCGGAACGGAAGAGTGTTCGAAAATGCATCCATACGCATATGATTTATCACCTTTGATGAACGATATCAGCTACACTACTTACCCATATCCTGAACAAGAAGAAGATGATTATAATAACTACCTCAATCCACTCGGAAACGACGCCGTTTCTGAAACACCTTCACCTCTTCCTTTCGGTATGGATTGGAGTCCACCACCTCCTAATTGGAACGGTCCCACTACTCTCTGGCCCCACACTTCTTCTTCTTCCTCTTGGTCTTTCTCTTCCACCATTCCTTCTTGGCTTCTTGTTCCTCAATCCTCTGATCCCGTTGTGGTACTAAACTAACTAACTTTTTCTCTTCAATTCCTCTTCTTTTTTTATTTTATTTATCATTATTAATTTCTTATTATTGTTATAGTTTTACAGGGTTCAAGTTGGTGTTCGATCTCCTCAAGCTATTACCACTACCCGAATTATATTGCGTAGATTCAGCGATTTTCTTGATTTGTTTTCTCAAGTGAGTTAATTTCTACATACTATGTCCGTCCTATTTGGATCGACTTTACTGACATAAGCTTTGTTTAGGACATTTTATACAAAAAACATAATTCATATGTTTTTTCACCTTATTTTCATAACTTCTATAACATACAAAGTACCTAGTATATTCACACACAATTTAACTCTAAATGAAAATAAATAAACTTTTATGTATTATTCATAAGATTGTCAAGGTAGCTTATGAATAAACAGCTTATAAAGATACAATTTTGTAAGCTTATATATAAGCAATAATCATGACAAGCGTTTGTCCTATAAGCTGAAAATAAGCTGATCCAAACAGGGTCATAATTACTTGTGAGACTGTTTGGGAGAACTTATGAAAACAACTTATGACATGTCCATAAGCTGGTTTCAACTTATTTCTATAACCTCTACAAGATAACTTATCAAAACAGCTTATATAGAAAAAAAATTAACTTTATTTTATATTTTGTTATAGAAATAGCTTATACGCACTTATGTTGATAAGGGCTTATGCTATATGTTACAAGTTTAGTTGTTTATCCAAACATGGCTTATTTGATACAATGTTAAACTGTTATTATTAGATAGTCATTTTTTTTTAAATATTTTTTTAATATGTTACAAGTTTTTTAATATTTATTTAGGAGTTTATTCACCTTGTTTTTGTATTTTTTTTCAGCTGAAAAAGGAATTTCCCATGAAATACCTGCCTTCGCCACCACCGAAAAAGATATTGAGAATTAAAAGTGAAGCTCTTTTGGAAGAGGTACATAACCTCTCTTCATCTTTTGCTTCTTGTAATGATTGTTTTGTGCTTATTTGTTTAGCTTTGTCAGTAGCTTCTTTTTTTCTTTTCATTTTTTCAAAGGACTAATGAGAAACATGAAACTGACAAATTGGTATTTTTTCAGCGACGGCGTTTATTAGAGGATTGGATGAAAAAATTGTTATCCGATATTTCTGTATCGAGAAGTGCACCAGCAGCAATATTTCTTGAGTTAGAAGCTGCTGCTAGAGCATGTATGTTTTCTTCATGAACAACATAACGTTTTATCATTTAACAACAGTCCTTTGTGATATTTGACATACATTTAATGTCTTTCTGTTTCTGTTATTTTCAGCATTTCACGATGCGAATCAGCCTATTTCAGATGAACAGACTTCTGGTGGTACTACACCATCACATAGGATCCAAGATGGTTCACATGGTTTTGTTAAAGCTCGTGGTTCATCTGCTGCATCTGTTTCTGGTGATGATACCCCTTCTGAGGTTTCTGAGCTGGGAACACCGAGGCATGAAAAATTTGAAAGTTCTGATCATATTGGGGACAATTTAACATCGTCGCATGACTTAAATAATCCAACTGAAACAAGTGTTGATCATGCTGCATCCAGCCAAGACTTTATTAATGAGGATAATAGTACAGACAAGGTTGCCGAGAATTCTGGTGATGCTATAGCTCTTCGCCTAGATGGAGCTGACTTCACACCAGCTAATGCTCATGTCAAAAGACCGTCAACAGAAAGCATTGGAAGTGACTTAACATCGAGTTCAGCTGTGTCAACACTGCTTCAGGATGTTTCGCATGACCTTCCTGGGAGCCGTGTATCCTCTGGAAACTCAGATTTGTTATTGACTCTTCCATTGGATGAGCGACACAAGTTGAATAGAATTATTAATACCCAGAAGCAGAGACTAGCCACGGCAAAAACGGATGTTGAAGATCTTGTAGCAAGATTGAATCAAGAAATGGCTGCAAGACAATATCTTGTGACAAAGGTATCAAATATGAGTTTAAGATTTTTCGTTATTTCTAAATTCTGAAATACAAGTTTTCATTTTCCTTTCTCTCTCTCTCTCTCTCTCTGTTTTTTTTTTAAATGGCCAGTAGTTGTTAATTTTCATTTGCCTCTAACTTTGATTGGTTTCAGTAAATGTAGTTAAAGTTAAATCTGCATAAGCTGCATGGTGTTTTTCCTTGGCAAAATATGATTTTTCAGTTCTTTATACATCAAATTAATGCCATAGATTTAATTATGTACCCGATGTTCATTCAATAAATTACCGTCAGGAAGCCAAATTTAATAATTGTTAATACCCTGCAGTCTGTATGATGTATCATACGGGTACTCATTTGTGGCAGGGCTGTACATAAAATCACGAAACTGCCATTTAGTGGTCACAATATCATTCATGGTGTTGGTTCATTTTGGATCAAATTTCTAAGTCAGTGTTCAATTAGTGGTAAACAAATGAATAGTGAGAACTTGTGAAGTTCTTAGGTTGCTCTGCTGTTCTTATATTTGAAGTTCATTGAATAAGTTTGTTGTTTACAGAACTAGCTCAGGCTTTTGGAGAATTATGCATGTTATGAGTAGATCGGCTGAATTTTTTTTTATATGAATATAGAGAATGAGATATTTAAAATATTGTCCGTAGGTATATTAGGTGTTTCAAAATGGTTTGTTGTTAGCTCTTTTTCCATACAAGAAGTTCACAGTATCACATGCGGGATTCAGCTATACATTAAGGCTTCTTATCCTTTTTTCTCTGCATTTGAGAAAATGAAAAAATTTAGCTCTGAAAGATAAAGAACTGAATCTGTATTGTTCAAAATATTTTCATTTTAAGGGCTAAATATGTATTATAGGTAAATATATGCATTTAGTAAAAGAAATGAGATTGTACAAACCAAAATATTGTCATATGTTCAAGTTCAAGGAGGAAAAGGTAACTGATGAATGTGTTCAAGGATGCCCCGCATTATGAATATGAAATGGTTACTCATTAAATTGTTTTTCTGCAATTGTTACTAGATAATTACCATCAAGTCCTCCTGCATGCTGAAACTTGTCATTTTCATCACTGAATTGAGTTTCTGTGTAGATCTTTCACCTTCCAATAATTGATTGTATCTAATTTTGCAAGAGAGGAGGGTGCTCGTTAATAAAAGTATAGTTATTCGCTTCTAATTTTTTTATAGATGTTACTAGTAACTGTTCTCAGATATGTTCATTATGTCAAAACAAGTTTAATCTCAATGATGGAAAAGTAAAAGAAGTAATGAAATCTTATTGGAATTTATATGTTTACATGTTCAAATATTATGTTTTACTTGTAGGTCAAAGATTTGGAAGTTGAACTTGAAACAACTCAACTGAACTGCAGAGAAAACATGCAGCAGGCTGTTTTAACCGAAAAGGAAAGGTTTACACAAATGCAGTGGGATATGGAGGAACTTCGGAGGAAGTGCCTCGAGACAGAAATGAAATTGAAGTTTGAAGAGGTCTGTTTGTGCTTAATAAGTTCAATTAACATCTCTTTTCACATTTTGGTGGCCTATAGTGAAAAATTATAATGATTTAGGATGAAAGGTTGCTAGCGGAGTCAACAAAAGCATCCGTTATTCAGGAGAAGCAAATGTTGCAGCAAGAGCTAGATGTGGCTAGAGAACAACTTAAGCACTTGCAGAAACATCATGATGAGTTTGAGATGAAATCAAAGACAGATATGAAGTTGCTAGTAAAGGAAGTGAAATCCCTTAGAAGCTCTCAGTTAGAACTAAAGCAGCAGCTCAGCGAATTGATGGAGGAAAAAGTAGATGTGGAGGTATGGTGCTTTCTGGTTCTTATATGTTACAACTATGAACTAATAATTTTAGACATTTCTCTAAATCAGACTAGGAAAGTAATTTGGCTGGTTCCATCTGACTAATTATTTCTATAATCTTATTTACGTGTATTTTTTCACACAAATTGATATTTCTTCTTATTCTTGATCCTTCTACTAGAGGAAAAAATGGTTCTGATTTTCTGTTTTTAGGTGTCCCAAAAATTTGAAAATCCAATTAACTTCATGTTTTTGTTTCACTGTAAATTATTCAGAGAACTCTTCAGAAGGAAAAGGAAAGAATACAGCTTTCGCATGATGCTAATGCAAAGTTGTTGCATGAGTGTGCAATCCTTCAGAAGAGGCTTCAGGAGTGCAGTGTAAATTTTCTTGTTGAAGAGGAAGATAAACTAAATGTTGATACTTCACCATCTGATGCTTTGGATTTGTTAGCAACATCAGATAATCGGATTGGTCTCTTACTTGCAGAGGTATGAAACTTTTTTGTACGAAAAATATTTTTCGTGGGCGTCGGAATTAGTTTTAATCTTTACTTTCTTGGGGCACTTTAAATGTCCGCAAATTTACAAGCTGCCTTTACAATCTATAACAGCCCCCATTCTACGTATTTTGAAACTCCTATTTTGGATATTACACTCTATTCTTTAACAATTTATTATTTTCATTGGCATCTGTTTTCACTAGAACCATGCAAAAGGACGGATTTTCCAGAGTAACACAATTGATGTAGGGCTTAGATTCAATTTTGTTTTGTCGGCATGAATCTATGATAATTTGTCTGTTTCGTTAGTCCTGTCAAATTTGAGTTTTTTCGTTAAAAAGCCAGACACTGAGACACACTCTAATTTTACTATGACAAGATTCTGAAATTTCGCGTAGCAATTATCATCTGGGTTGTACCATGTTTACTGCTTGCTGCCCCTTAACCTTCTATATGGTGTCCCCTTTACTCACAGTTTTTTATGTCTGCAAATATATGGGATCAGGCACAGCTCTTGGCACAAGATGTAGAAAATGTTGTGGATGCTGCGGAAGGATATAGAACTACAGATGATACTGGGACAACTAATGAAGAATTAAGGAAAATGTTGGCTAATATTTTTGTAGACAATGCCAGTTTAAGGAAACAAGTCAATTCTGTTATCCGTTGTGCTCTCAAATCTGAGGAGAATGAGGAAGATGAAATCCATTTGCAAAAAACTTTTCTAAGCAAGTTCTTAGAGAGATAACATATTCAATACTGTGTACTGTATGTACCCTATGTATGTTACTAGGTTACCTCTGTTTTTTTTTTTGAGAGCTACTAGGTTACTTCTGTTAATATTATCTTTATGATCGGGTATAGTTTCATTGCCGGAATAGAATTCTCTGCAAATCATAAAGCCAATAATCACATTTAGCAAGCAAGCCAACCATGCCGTTTGTTTCTTCAAACTGATTATTGTGATTAATATGATTGCGACGTACTGTACCAATTGATTGTTGCAAACCTTGTGATTTAGTTAGTTTCTCCTCTCACCCAAACATTTATTAAAAAACTAGTGATTTCTCTATAGACTATACAATTTGGACATGTAAAAAAGTGTAGTTTGCACGTCCAGAATGTGTAATTCGGACAAATCACGTGTTTTGAGAAATATTGAGGGAGAGGAGAAATCATCTGTGCTTAATGTGATTGCTGCATAGTACATACTATACATCTTACTCGTAAAAGGGTGAGAGAAATAATGTATTTCTTTGGTTTGTTACTTATCATGGAGCTTTGGTAACATGTCAAAACATTGTTTATGGGACTATCTTCTTCACCAAAATCCCCAATTTGAGTTAGTTTCATCTTCTTTCCTCTGAACATACATTAAATTTATGGAAAAATGAAAATAGATTCATTGAAACCCAAATCAAATCCATACATTGTTAGTGAATCCCAATCTTGCACACACCTAACGTAATTCATCCAATGTATATTTTCAATTTTACCTATATTTATTCCCTATTTTGAAATCCTTTTTGGTTTAATTTTCACGTTCTCCTTTGAATTATGTTTTTTTTCAGTTATTTAATTATTTTATCTTTGGTTGATTCTTATTATTCAGTCCACGCTCAAGAATCTAACCTGGCCCTTGATAACAATTGATACAGACTAAACACAAATCCACCTCAAAACCATGACTCAAAGGGTATAATTTCTACATCTTATACAAGACCTCACACCAGGTTCATTACGATGTGTGAGACTCCAAGTTGGGTTCATGAAGCCCTTCGTGCTCATAGAAATCAATTATTGATAGAAATTGAACTTAACTCCACCTCAAAAACTATGGCTCAAAGAGGACAATTTTTTAATCCTATCTTATAATGGGTTCATTATGCCCTATGTGGAACTCTAAGTTGGGTTCTTGAAGCCCTCCTTGCACACGAAAATTGGTAAAAATTTACCCCCTTAACATCCGGTGTCCCCACGATTCATCATTCACTCTTTTTTATAGAGTACATTCTCCGTGGTGTTTACTCACGGCACCGAGGGTTGAACCCGGCTGTGATACAGATCGATAAAAATTGAACCTAACTCCACATCAAAACATAGCTCAAAGTCAAAGGAGAGGATTGTTCAATCCTATATAATCACTCACACCAAGTTCATTATGCTCGAAGCCCTCTTTGCATGTGGAAATGTGCAACAAATGGAGTATTGAATCTGGTTAGAAAAATATAGTACTATGTAACTATGGAATTAAAGCTTGAACTGGGTTCAAATAATACATTTTTTATGAAGAATGTTTGAATTTGACTTGGGATTTAATGAATTATTTGTCATTTTTCTAGAAATTTAATGGATATATGTTGCGGGGCAAGAGTATGATTCCAACTCAAATTAGGAATTTTGAAAATGAACTACCGTCGCATCATCAATATTTTGACATATGTCAAAGGCGCCACATATTGTTGTTAAATTATCAACTCCGCTCCTACTTAACAAAAGGAAGAATTTGTATAACTTTGCAAAAATAAATGACCAAAATGAATCTTGATTAAAAAGATAAAGAATAAAAAAAAATACATTTTAGCCTATGTAATTTTTTAAGACATGCGTGTAAATTCAAATCATTTCATTATTAACATCATGAATACAAATTGGAATAATATCTGTGAGAATAAGTCAGATCAATCTATATGAGCCTACGATCTAGGTTATGTCAAGCCGATGTTAGACTATGATTTTTTTTCTTTAAATAGAGAAGACTATGGTTTTTTTTTTTAGCTCAATGTCATACTATATATCATTAAAAACAGTTTTTAGTCCTATCAGACGGACCTAATATAATTAAATAAAAACTTGATGCACAAGTGAGACAAATGTTGCATAAATTAGTTTCTACAATTTGATCAATAAATCTCACCATTAAATCAAATTAGATATCACTTGTTTGATCAAATGGTAAAAAAGACACTTATGTATGTTTGTGACCATTTTATTTGTGAATGTTAGACAAAACCATACCACTTTCAAGGAATATATATATGACAAACCCTAGTTTGTCGTTTTGGCCCGACACAAAATACAATTACAGTTGCTCCAACTGCTAACATCAACGGTTTTTCTCTCCACCGATCACTTTATTTCTTTAATTTTTCTAAATTGATTCTGATTTCGAATTTCAATTCTGAAGAAAGAGGTGAATCAACTGTGGATCAATTCAACTACGTACTCTCTTGAATTTTTTTTCTTTCCATGGATGAATGATTCATCGCATCTTGCTTTCCATTTGCCTATTTCTTTTAGTTTGTTTGCTTCATCATTATGTTATCTGTTTATTCATTTATTTATTTGTTTGATGAAATATTGAGATGATTGTACAGAAAGAAAGAAACAGAAAGGCATGGAGAACTTGATGGAGTTGCAGATTTATAGTTTAAATCAGAACGTAATTGTGATGACTGATGAGCAAGTCGAAACTCTCCGAAAACAAATTGCAGTTATAATCTCACTTAGAGTATAACTGAATTAATTAGGTCATACTCCAGATTATTGTTTTATTCAGTTATAGAATACCTAAATTCAGTTACGCTTTCTTTTTATTGGATTAGATACGAATTCAAGGCACCGTTGGGCACCAACACCTGTACAACTTCAAACTATGGAGCGGATATTTGAAGCTGAGACGGAGTCTCCAAACAAGGAAAAGATAAAGGAGATTGTTGTTGATTTAGCCAAGCACGAACAAATTTCTGAGACCAATGTATATAATTGGTTTCAGAACAGACGTGCTAGGTACAAGAGAAAGCATCAGAGTAGTGTTAATGTTGAATCAGAAGTGGAGGCCGAGGTTGATTCTGATGATAAGAAAATTGATGAGTTTTGTGCATCTCAACTTGCTTTTGATGGTATGCTATCCAACTAAAGAATGTAGCTTATATTTCCATTATATGTTTCTATGTTTTTATGTAAGATTAGTATTTTAAGAATGTAGGGGTTTGCAAAAAACAATTTTGAGGGGTTGAATGAAGGGATTTGCAAGTTAATTAGTCCGTCTAAGGTAAGCTTGTTGGAACAAAATGTGTTTAACAAACATTACCCTTAGAGTTTTGATGATAATAGGGTGTTAAAAATTGTCAATTGGATATGCTAATATTTATTCAAATGTACATGACCATAGACAAAAATTTGATATCTTTATAAGGTTCTGGAAGAACAAAAGAGAGCAAAGGAATCAACAAAAAGGAAGCTTGAAGCATCTGAAGAAAAGTGCATCTGAAATATAAGTGCTCCTGAAGTGATGACGTCATTAAAGCTTCAAAGGCTGGGTAATGGATTTAATCTCGTCCAGCATTGCATTAGACTGAAAGAGTATTACAACGGCCTTTGTTAAAGAATTTGAAAGCATTGGATGCTTGTTCTATCAAGAGCGTTGACAGGGGACAATTGTACGAATTGTACAATCACTTCCTCCACTACTCTGTTCGTGTCTCTGCAACAAGACAAGAATAACAACTCTGCCTGCAGAAATGTTCCTTCAAACTAAGAAGGAATGCATTTGAAATTGATCCTTCATAGGACAATAACCATATCAGGCAAAAGATTATTGGTGATTTTAATCAAAGCTTCAAACGACTCTTTATTGTGCTGACAATTTTCCAACGTATCTTTCACACCTCTATATAAACGACTCATACAACAATTCAAAGTCCCAAACTCTATTATTGTTTTGCATTTAAAGTCACTTAAAATTTCTTATCAAAGTTCATATTTTAGAAATTTTAGACTTAAGAGTCTGTATCTGATTTGTATTGTGAACATCACTGATTGTATATCAAGTGTTCAAACTCAAACACCAATCCCACCGCCCACTTACGGGGACCCGTTTAAAGCCAGAGCAAGCTCTGTATGGACTTACCCACCGAAATTGGCACTAGAGGGAATCGTACCTGAGACCTTTGGAGGAGCAAACTCCAAGATCCCAAGCCAACCACTAGGCCAACCCCAAATGAGTTTTAATCAATATATTAAATGTCAAAACTATCTATTTCCTAATTATAAGACTTTTTTGAGTTTTTTCTCCATTTTATAAGACTCTTTTTACATTTCAATGTGCATTAATTATTTCTACCAGTATACCCCTATTTATGTTACATATATTTTTCTGTAATATATAATAAACTTTCCACAAAAATATTAATTAATTCTCCAAAATTAATTCAACAATCAACTTTCTTAACTCCCATGCTTTTTTTTCAAAAGAGTTTTATATTTAGGGGCCGAGCTAATATTTGAATTGTGCTAATCAATTAAAAAGTTTTTGTAAAAAAAAATCAATTAAAAAGTTGTCATAAAAGTTTCTAAAATTGGGTGTCCAAAAATTGTTTCTCTTTTCTTTATTGGTGCGCCTTATAACTTGTTTGTTTTATTTTTTAGGGTGCTATAGCTTGTTTGTTTTATCTTTTGAGAGGTCTCATTGTGGTCAAAATAATTATTTTTACTAAAATACGTGTTTTTTAACTTAGAAATAGAAACATGAAACATGATTTTTTACTTAGAAATTGAAACATGAAACATGTTATTTTTCTTTTTTGAGTGGGGGTGGGGATATTGAGCAATAATTTTTTTCATGAGACTCATCATTTTGGAGGCCCAGCTAGGTTGAGCTCTTTGCACTCCCCAAAGAATGACCCTACTCACCGGTAAGTTTGTTTGTCTCACTGTATGGTTTCTTTTCAGTGGTATGTGTCAATACAACGAGTTCTTATCATATTTCGCTATAAAACTAATTTACACCGACAATGCATTCCCACTAAACTCTATGAAGTACTGATGTAAACCAGTTTTTTTTTGTCAGTTCACACAATTTAATTGTGGAGAAGTGGAGTGTCCGGGGTTCGAACCCCGGCCCTACGTATAAAATGTGATATCCATACCAACTGAGTTAAGCTCACGGGATGATGTAAACCAGTTTTACTAAGTAAAGAAAAAATACAAATAAGCTTTACTTTGATATGAGATTGTAAGTATATTTTGAAATTGATATAAAGTGGCAAAGCTGTGAGTTCTTATCGAATGATAGCGTAAAATTGATTTACACTTCTATGCCCCTTTAACTCTTAACAAAATTTTGCTTGTTCAAAAAAAAAACTCTTAACAAAATTTCATTTAGTCACTTTACAACTTCTGTCACATTGACAATTTCATTGGATGAACCAAAATAATCAATGTGTTCAAAGATGATTGATTTTACTGATATTTTTTATATTTCACTTACTTTAAGGTCTAAATTGCTAGACGCACGACGGTGTTCAGACTAAATTGACGGTCCTTACTATTAATATATATTAAATGGATGGCTGGCTAGTTCACAAGGCTCTCATTGAGTGGGGTTTAAGAAGGGTTGATGCACGTAGCTTTACCGATAAATAGAGTGTTTTCAAAATTTGAATCTATGATGTCTGCATCACAAGGCACCAACCTTGTCGTTGCGACCTAGGCTTTCCCTCTATGAAATATTTATTAAAATAGATTAGATAAATTATAATCAACATTTAAAGATGACAAATAAATTGGTGTTTTGTTTTGATTGTCAGGGTCTACTAGGCTTGGTATGTATTGTGATCCATTGATCAACCAATTAAGCTCGAGGCAGCGTTGGGCACCAACACCTGTGCAACTTCAAACTATGGAGCGGATATTTGAAGCTGAGACGGGGTGTCCAAGCAAGGAAAAGATAAAGGAGATAGTTGGTGATTTAAACTGAATAACAGAAGAGACATTTGAAGATTAAACTCACTGAAGAAAGAGACATTGAGAGATGCCTATTTTTGAAATTTTAGTAAGTTCAAAGACTAAAAGGATTATTTACTCACTTGAGCTCTTTTGTCCTAAGCTTATCAGGCTACCATGATGTTTTTCTCAAGCTTAATGAATGAGTCTTGTTATGAACTTTGGCCCAATTTAGATTAGTTTCTACTTATCAGAACATGTCAATTAAGAAATTGTTCATAGTTTTGACTTCCAATTTTTTTTTTATAAGTTTTTGAATGTTCTATGGAAAACTAAAAACGAGTGAGCTTATGAAATATTGAGATATTACAAGAAGCTATTATTATTATTATTTTTTTAAAAAAAAATCCATGTATTGCAAGATCTTTTTAGAATTGTTTCTTGAGATTGTTAAGTACGCGAGTTCTTGTTCACTAGATTTAATTCTGGTCCTGGCTTATGAGAAATACCTAGGGGTCTTACTATTTATTTTTTTAAGTGATTATATCATATGATGAGCTTGAGTAAGCTCTAATAAGCTCCTTAATTCATAACACTTTGAAAGGATCATGAAGTGAACAAAAGATACATAAACTCTGAGAGTTTCCCTCTGTTCCTACAAACACCTCTTAAGTCATAACACTTTAAAAGGATGGAATTAAACAAAAGAAAATATATAAAGTGTGAGAGGGTTTTCTTCCATGTCCTACAATACACAAGCAATTCCATATTACCTTCACATATTTGAACATTTCCCTCATGTATTATATCATTCTTTTATATAGCTCCCCATGATATAATTTGCATTAGCATAGTTGTGCAAACCACACATGTGCATCCATGTTTTGATGAATATTATTATTTTCCCTTTTGCTTGTCGAATTACTAGCACACTGAGCTTCAGCTTATGTGAATCAATAAAGCTATGTCTTTTCAATTATTCGAATGTGTTTTTTCTTGCACTTTTTCCTGCAAAATATTCATTCATAATCAAGGTTCTTTAAACATATATTTTCAAAAGAATTTATAGTACTACGACTACATAGTACTATAATTCCTCTCAAAAAATGAACATCTTATGGTACTAACTATCAAGTAAATGTAATAATTTGGTGTCCCTAAAAATAATGGTGTCCTTGGCGACTGCCCCTCCTGTCGATGCTCAGAGGTGGCCCTGGGAAAAGAGACCTTCATACTCGAGTATTTGAGCCTCTCTTTATCATAAAATTTGACAATAATTTGTTTTGTTGCACCGCATATTAATATTTGCAGGGAGTAGTGACTATCTTACTGGAAAAATGAAAGCACCAGAGAGCTGCCATACGTACGAGCCTGCAGGAGAATACAACACAGAAGGTTGATATTTGGGGTTACTTCTAACTATTGTGAATCTGTGATTGGCTAGCAATAAAAAATTGGCAGTGTGCTTTTGGGCTAGTTTTGACGAGAAAGACAAATTGAACTTTACTTAATGGTAGTACATTTTATTTGAGAATGAAATAAAGTTGTGATTTGTGACTTCATTATGTGATGTTGGTCTTTTTTGTTTTCATTATGTTATTTGAACAATTATAATTTGACAACCTTTGCTATAACAATGTAAATGCTTGTGATGTTGGTCTTCATTATGTGATGTTGATCGATTTAGAAAGCAAGGAATGAAAAGATCTTTGAATCTACAGCTTCATGTGTGGGGGAAGTATTAGAATCAATTAAGAGGTTGTACCTTGGTTATGACTTTTCAGGGGGGAATGAGGGTCTGTGTTTGTATTATGAGCGGTATGGTATCCCTCTATATTGTATTTTGAGAGATCCTTTTGGACGTGTTTAATTGGAGGACGAACTTTGGTTAAGTCTTTGGGGGGTTGAGTTGACTACTACTTGTTCTTCATCACATTGTTGAGTTTAGTACCACTTGTACTTTTCGTCGCCTAATAAATAAAATTTGTTAGATGTTAAAAAAAAAAAAAAAAGGCTGACTTAGTTCAAATCAGTCGTTATACGTTCAATGGATGATATATTAATATTCAGATGTCGGAACTACTTGTTACTTAACCAGTTAAAAAGTTGTTGCAAAAATCGTCCATTCAAAAAAACATTTCTCTTTTGTTTATTGGTGTGACTTATAGCTTGTTTGTTTTAACCTTTTTTAGGGTTGTATAGCTTGTTTGTTTTATAAATTGAGATCTTACTTTGTTTTAAGAACTGAAAAGTTATCTTGAAAGTGTTGTCTGTGTGTATATTAACATTCCACCGCAATTAATGTCAACTTGTGGTTAATTCAACAATTTCCTTGCCTTGCACCTACCTATTCCTTCAAAATTATATGGAAAAGAAATGTAGCATTTGTTTTCAATGTTACTCAATTATGAAAAATTCTCATTTATTTTTACTTGGATTTTGCTATCTAAGACTATATAAGTCAATATGCACAAAGGAAATAAATAAATATTAACATTGCAAAAAAGAGCCTAGCACCAATTGAGGCTTTTGCAGACAGCAAATCCAACACCGTTGATTTGTATAACGTGTTCAACAATGCGTAGGTCATGAAATGTTTGTAGCCGGCGTTAAGAATAATCCCCCGCTATTAAGTCCTGCCCAATCAACTATCTACCACCACCAAGCACTCCCATCATGTCGTTAGTAGTTCCTATCTTCTTCATCATGTTTTGAAACTCTTTAACGCCACAAAATGGCTTCAGCAAATGTGGAGAGAGGGATTTGACCATGTCCTGTGGATTCCTACTTTGAGATAGCTTATTGAACGTCTTTGCAAAATGTTTGTAAACTTCCATCAACTCCAACACTTCCCTAACTAGACGACCAGAACCTCGAGCTATTCGCATCATACGTGATTCGTTAATGAGCTTTGGGTTTGAACTATCCAACTCTGAAACATCATTAATTAAAGTTTGAAATGTGAAGATATATTATGTTATTTCATTTAGAGCATAAATATTGTATGCATAAGGTTGGCATCTTCAACAATCAATTCATTATGCATACCTTCATTTGTCATTGAATCCATCATTGTCATATAACGCTTAAGTTTTGCCGAGCTTTCATTCTCATGGCCTTGTGGTATTAACTCAGAACTAAATCCCGGAATCATAGAAGCTAACTACATATATGAACCGAAAATCAGTCAAATAAAACAGCACTTACTATTGGTTAATTAGTATATAGAAACAATCAAACAAGCACTTACTAGTATCTTATGGCACATAAAATGTAAATGTATCAAGAAATAAATAAATAGTGAATGAAACATGACAAGGTAATAACCTCGCCCATAGGACCCATTTTAAGCGCGTTCTGGAATTGCTCATACAAAATCCTCAAGGTGAAGTTTCCTTTTGACAGTTTTTGAACAAGATCAGCCTGTTGATCCATTGGAACAACTCCATGAATTTTGCCATAGGACCCATTTTAAGCGCGTTCTGGAATTGCTCATACAAAATCCTCAAGGTGAAGTTTCCTTTTGACAGTTTTTGAACAAGATCAGCCTGTTGATCCATTGGAACAACTCCATGAATTTTGTCTATTAACCCAGACAAGTCCCCCATGCCTAGATCAAAAGCCATTTGACAATGATTAAAAATTATATATTTATAGGAATTTGGTAGATAACGCTTCTCCTTGATATATAATAGTGAAACAAGAAATAAAAAAGTACACACCTAATAGACGACTAACAAACGGCTGAACTTCAAATACTTCAAACTGATCCATATGTTCACCAGTTCCTATGAATATGACAGGACTTTGTTGCTGCAACACTGCACATATAAAATTAATAAGAATGTACCCAAAGCACATAATACATACATACGAAATTACAAATACAAGTTTGCCTGGTCTAAAATCAGAACTCAATTTAGAAGGACATCTCAATTGTCAATGACAAGATCAACTGCCGATATTGTAACACATCCATAACTTGTTATGCATGTAATATCAACAATCTCTTTGAATTGCTGACTTCAGATGAGGTGGATTTTACAAACACGGTAATTTTAGACCCGTATAATACTAATTTTCTAAATTCTTTTAAATGATACAAATATATATTTTACATGTATTGTAGTATTGAAACAACGTGGATAGTTCAAAGTTTGGTTGAACAAAAATGCAATACACTTGCATCTGTGACTTCGATACTAGTCTATTATTGGCTGTTGTTCATTTGTTTATAGTTGCAAATGTTGAAAGTAAATATAACAGTTATCCTGGTAGTAACACTTACGCGCTAAGGGAACCACCACCCTTGGCATGGCCATCCATTTTGGTGATAATTACAGCTCCAACAGCAACACTCTGTTTGAATGCTTGGGCCTGATTAAAAGCAGCCTGAACAATACTGCTATCCATAACAAATATAACAAGATCTGGTTTCTGAACAACGCAAAGAAAAGATATTATAATTTATTGGCTTTTGGAAATAGATATCAAATGCATATAGAAAAAACAAGATATACCGTAGCTTCCGAAAGTTGGCGCATTTCTTCAAAAAGGGATGCTTCTTGTTTGTGCCGCCCACTGGTATCAACAATTATAAGATCATGGTTTTCTTCCTTGAATCTTTCCACACCTTCCACAGCAATTTTGACAGGATCTGACTCCATATAGCTGTTGAGGAATGGGGGAACAGCAAAGTAATAATTACTTAATAATTGAAATCATAGACAATCAATGCAACTGATAGAGAAGTTTCCATAAGCAAATGGTATTAAGCACTGCATTATCGTAACTAATCTGTAAGGACTTATAACAAGTTAACAAGAATACAAAGTGGTTGGGATGGATGAACCCTTGAAAAGAATAGAGAAAAATGAAAATCTGAAACCATAAAAATGACTAAACAGATAACCTTTGGGAATGAATGCGTAACGCCCCCCACATAAACCGTAACTAATCTGAACCCTTGAAAACACCCCTAAAGTGACTAACCAACTAAAAAACAAAACCCCAACATAAACGGCCCCCACTTAAATACCTCCTGCCATAACCAGCATGAAAACAAAACCCCAAACAAATAATAAAACACACAAACCAGCATGCATAACGCAACAACCATCCAAGCAACCTGTCACTCAAATCTGGCACCCAGCAGGAAGATAAAACCAAAACCCACACCAGTCCACAGGCACTAATACTAATCATGATCAATGAAGCACTAACACAAACACTAACACGTTGACACCGGTAATAATTAGATTGAATGTAATCACATGTGTCAGAAACGGACACCCTATCAGAAATGTCGGTGCTACAGATCATGATAATGTATTATAATCTGTGTCAGTTGAACATTTTTTTTTTTGGAATCAGCTTATGTATATATTATAAACACCAATATCGTACAAGACGTGGAATAGGGGACAAAGACGAAAAACAGTAGAAAGGGCACGAATTTGCGGTAACCCCTAAACCAAACCGAACATGACAGTAGTGCTGCTGATGCCAAAACAGCAAGCATAAGGCAATACAAACCAAACCAAAACTTCCCTAACGCAAAAGGCAATAAACATAAATAATAAAAATGTGAACTTTAAAAACCATAAACATAAATAATGAAAATGTGAACTTTATTAACATGTAATTTCAACAAACAAACCTTGTAAACCAACAAACATAACAACACTTGTTTTTCCTCTTTTAGGAACAAAACAGGGCTTTCCTGAATTCAACATTCTGCAGAGTTCTTCAAACACAGCCTACAACAATAACAACAACAAATCACAATGCATGAACAATACATATACATACAAAAAATATACAAATAATCCGTTACTTGTTGAATGATTTTGCGTTTATTGTGACCGGCGGCGAGCTGTTCAAGATTAACAATGTTGTTGATATTAATCTGCATGTCTCGAATAAGCTCAAATCGAACATCGGATTGAAGGAGAGTTTGATTGATCACATTGAGACAATCAGTGAGAGCTTTCTCGTCAATCACTGTTGTGTTGTTCATCTTGTGAAGAGCACGAGTAATGCTTCCTCCTAATTCCGCTAGAACCATCTTGGAATAAGGGTTTCGATGAAGAAGAAAATTTTCAGAATGAATGCGAATTGATTTGTTTGGGGATTCGATTTCGATGATGATTTTGTGAAGCAGGAAGCGTACAACAGACTCTCGCCTCGAAGGATAAAAAGAGAAATAAGGAAAGAAAGGCGTGTGGAAAATTTGCGTTTAACTCTCTATTGAGTAAATAGGCAATTACCCTCGAAATTGAACAAAGTCATGACTTGCAAATACCCCTAAAGTTTTGTAATGCACCCCAAACTTAAAAATTTATATTTTTTTTTATCCTTGGTAAAAACACTTCCACAAAGTAATAAACCTATAGACTTCTCATAAAATGAAGAGATCTTAGATTTAGTTGAGAAAAAAAGATTAAAAAATGTTTATACCTTACCAAGTGAGATATGCTTGCGGGAACAAGTAAAAAATGTTTTTGTTGACAAAAATAAATTAAAAAAAAATGTTATAATTGCATAGACTTAAAAGTCAAAACAGATTGAAACATTTCCTCTAAAAAAACATGTTGAAACATATATTTTATTTATTTATTTTTACCGTTTTATTTTTAATAACACCTTATTTAACGTTACAAGTTGATGTTGTGGTTTGTGGTTGTAAATAGATATGGCAGTTTCAGAGATAGTTGGACTTGGAAGGACTTACAGCAGTTGCAACTTATCGCGTTTCCGGCGGAGGGTTAATGTTACTTCACCAAACACAACCTTAATATCCTCAATTCTCTTCCCTACAAGGAGGAAATGGTCTAGTGTTGTTGTTCGAGCTCAGAACTCTAGCACTTATTCATCTCAAGTAAAATCTCAACCCCATTTTTGCTCTTTTGCTATGATAAATTCATAATTAAACTGCTTTGTTCCTAATACACATGCATATATTTTGTATGTAAAACAGAAGGAGGATTTAGTGTATGTGGCAAAACTAGTGGTGGGTTCATTTGGTGGTGCAGGTGTAATAAAGTATGGCACTGCTATTTTTCCAGAGATAACAACTCCAAATCTTGTGTTGGCTCTTATTATCATTTCAACTCCTGTGCTTGTTGCTGTTTTGCTTTTGATTAATCAAAGTCTTCGCCACAGTTCATAGATACATTGTTTATGTATGAATGAATCAAAACGGTGTAATTATCATTAGTTTCTTTATTGTTCTGTTGCATTTGCTGATTTTAATTTCTGTCCAGAATATACATCAATAGTGCAAACAAGTTTGATACATTTCCAAACGAATAATCAAGTAGTCATATCTTATTTTACAACACCAGGGTATTGGTTAAGTATATTAGATCGTAGTTGTTTTTCATTTATTATTGTCAAATTTGATTGTAATCTAAAGGTGGCCAATCAGGTTTTTTGTCCGGGATTAGTCGGTCATCGAGATTAGTCATCGATACAATATGTGAACTTCGCACCAATAATATGGTTAAAAGAAATTATTGTAATCTTCTTTCTTTTCACCAAAGCATCAAACTGTCAAACAAGTGGAAAAGATAAGCTCAACTAGAGAAAACTGCGATCGAACCACTCAAATAATCGGATCGTAAACAATTTTTTATTCACGGCTCAACTATTTGGCTAGATTAGATTTTTAAAACATCAAGTAAATTATTCCTCATCTTAAAATAAGTCAACAAAGTTAGAGCAATGTTAGCAATACTCTCTTTTGAACACCCTCTCTAAGACTCACTCTCTTATTGGTTTATATCATTGTGGATCTACACTTTGAAAATTGAACCAATACAAAGTGGTGAGACATACATTGATTTCATCCAATAAAAGAGTGAGTGTTAGAGAGAGTGTTGAAAAGTGAGTGTTGCTAGCATTCCTC
>Ga0315914_1002201_pt1 | contig 29878 bp, 11 predicted proteins | sample MpolenodulesMG_FD_203920 | JGI IMG/M metagenome (GOLD analysis project Ga0315914, IMG submission 203920) | Medicago polymorpha root nodule microbial communities from Los Angeles, California, United States - elongated nodules | ecosystem: Host-associated > Plants > Roots > Nodule | place: USA...
TCTCTCTCTCTCTCTCACTATTTTTATCCGTTGCATTTAGATTCTGATTATCACTTCAGAAGCTGAACTCTATATGATTCTGATCAGTGACTTCAGTAGGAGAAAACGAAGAAAAAGCTAACACAATTCAACCCCCCCTCCTTGTGTTTTTCTCACCTTCACTTGGATCAATTAATTGCAATACCAATTCAATTTCATGTGTATTGTGTTTTCAATTGATAATTAGCTTAATTGTTATATAGGTTTGGTTTTAAATTGTCTCTAGGTTTGTTAATTGTTCAAGATGATTGAATTTTGATTGTATATAAGATTTGAATTGTGAATCTCTCCATTCTAAGATTGAAATCTTAATTCACATTGCTTTAGCTATTTGTCTATTATTGTGATTGTTCGTGCACGAATTCAATAGTCAATTTTATTAAACTCCGAAATATTTTCAAAAAGCGACCCCCCCCCGCTTAACAACTTAATAGCCATATAGACCAACAAAATCCACTTTATTTTGTGTTACTTCGGTTTCTTATCCTTAAAACCATTTTCCAAATTAAAATCAACCAAACAAATCACTCAGCTTTTTATCCCGAACTACGTGATTTTGATCTCGCTCGGGTACATAGGCAAAAGACTTTGTCTTTCCAAATCAACAAAAATACAAAAACATTTTCTTTTTTTTTTTTATTTATACTTAACTCTTTTAAGCAAGTAGTTTAATTTAGCACAAAATAAATAAAAACAAGAGGTTTCTATAGAGTACTATAGACGTTTATGGTGTTAAAACCTTCCTTTAACGTAACCAACCCACGAACCTTTAATCTCTCAAATTTAGGGTTTATTCGAACTTTTCCCCTTTTCCTTGGAAAAAATAAAAGCTCGGTGGTGAACTTAAAAAATTACGAGTCAACGCTAATCAATAGTTTGATATCGAAAAAAATCACCGCGACAAAAGTCAACTAATGTTGACTGCATTAAATGCGCTTTTTGAAAATATAGGCTAACAACGGTCCAAAACAAAAACCAAGGAAAATGTTAACAAATGCTCATAGGAAACTTGATAAGAAGTTTAAATTAAACATTGAGTCTTGTTAACGAATGCCCCGAAACTCTTTAAGGATTTCAAAAGAAGAAATTATTTTTAAAAAAGTCATATATTTCGATTTAAGGACACGAGGGATAACCTCTATCCTTCCTACTTTTATGATTTAAGAGGTAGCAACTAATAATCATTTTAATCTTTGAATGTGTAATCAATAGCAACAATAGTTCTTCGATGTATCAAAATTTTAAAAATAGTTTTGATTATGTACTTTGTTAATCAAAATAATCTTTCAATACTCACGGTAATTCTTTTGATATAAGGATTGAATTTCGAGTATATATTAATGATGATAAATGAATATATTAATGGATTAATATGACGATATTAACGAAACATTTCATATCAAAAATTGATTTGATTAATAAAGTGAACAATAGAAAATTATTTTAAAATTTCGATGGATTAAAGATTATCGTGAGTATCCGACAGAAATGACTATTACCTCTTAAATAAATTTAGATTTGCCTTAAAAAAAACAAAAATTAGTTTGTCTATAGTTAAATTAAGGTGTGATTGCAAATTTGACATCCTCCTCGATCGAGCCACCACCACTAAACTACACATCACTGCTTCATGCTTGCCTCGGACTCCTCCACCGTCGTGCTTCGAATACCCGTTCGCAACCCGACCCGTTCACTCTTCACCGCCATCAACACTTGTTGCTATCATTCAGGTCGATCGGGGCCCAGCTTCTTTGTGGGTCCCACTCCTTCCCTCAATTCTATCAAAATGCAACTGCCCCGTCTCAAGGTTGAGGCCGAAATCAGCGGGGAAGACTTTTTCAACGCCTCCACCTCTAAGGGGATTCCTCGTCACCTTGTTATTATGGTTAATGGTATTACTGGGAGGTAATAATGTTTTAACTTGCTTTGGTAACTACTGTAGTAGCTTTTATTACTATTACACCCATTGTCTGGTAATGTTGGCTTGGGACCGGAACGAGTGTGCTCCTCGGTTTTTGATAGTGTCAATTTCAGTGGCTTTACAAATATAATAGTTAGTTAGTTGGAGTTTGTTAATTGGGTGGTTAGCAATCACGTGACGTGAGCATAACTAAATTGGTAGAAGAAGGATATATTTGATATATGATTTGTGGGGAGGAACATATGGGTCTGTTTGGTAGGAGGTTTTTGGAGGAATAAGTCTTATATTTTGATATTTTAAAAAAAGTTAAACAACATCATAATTTAATAATTATATAATAGTTCAGTCACACTTAATTGATTTTTAAAAAAAAAACATTTAATAATAATGTCTGTAATTTAAAAAAGAAACGTAAGTCTTCCCTCCCTAAACCCTCCATCCAAACATACCTTGATAGTTGGAGAGGTAAGGGATTGTGGGTTCAATTCTTTTCCAAAAATAAAATTATGATTCTAAGGTAGTCTGAGTTTTTGTACCAGAAATCCATTGTTCTATGATTATGTTAGCTGGATAGTTTAGTTATAATTACTTATCCAAAATTATCTATTTTATCTTTTGTGTGATCAAGTTCATAAAATATTTCAAAATAGATTATGTTTGTGGGGGACTCTAGTTACAGTGAAATGTGCTTGGTTTTTCAGTGCTTCTGATTGGAGATATGCTGCAGAACAGTTTGTAAAGAGGCTTCCGGATAAAGTTATTGTGCACCGTAAGCATTCCCACTTCCTTTATAAATATAGATGAGATGCTACATTTTCCTGTTCATCAGAGCATTGTTCATAACATAGTGGAATTTGAAATTCACCATATCACTGGAATGTTAAGTTTTTTAGTTGGATTTGTGGTCTATGTGTGAGTAGTCAGATAACAAATGAATAGTTTCAATGTTCTAATTTAGTTTTAGTTTGTTGTTTGTCTGAACTATCTCCATCTGTTTGTGTCATGTAGGTGATATAAAGCATCTATCACAAACAGAAATGTGACTGATCACACAAGTTTTTTTCACTATTTTTTTTTATTTCTCACAATATTAAAATATCCTGCTCTGATATTCACCTGATTCTTGTCCTGACATTTCCAAGTCCGCCAATCTTTAACTTGTATTATCTTTTGCACTGTTTATTAAGAAAACCATCAGTTGCATTTTACTTGATAATTTATGGACAGGCAGTGAATGCAATTCTTCAAGATTGACATTTGATGGTGTTGACACAATGGGTGAGAGGCTAGCTGAAGAGGTACTTTGGTAATAATAATAATATGACCTTTTGTTCTCTTTGCTCATCTTAATTTTTCATACTTCCCTAAAATTTCATTTATAATGTTGGTTTTGGCGTTTTGCTGTTACTCATTTGTGTCTAAACCTTCAGTTTTACTTTGTATTTGACCAGGTACTATCAGTTGTTAGAAGATGGCCAGAGGTGCATAAGATATCCTTTGTCGCACATTCTTTAGGAGGCTTGGTGGCAAGATATGCAATTGGGAGACTTTATGATAATTCTTCAAAATTGGAACATGTTGGTAACAGCAGGAACCATTTCAATGAAGAGAAGACAGAATATTCAAAGCAATGCCTTACACAGAGTTATGAAGCCAAAATTGCTGGTTTAGAGCCAATGAACTTTATAACCTTTGCAACACCTCATCTCGGTTCAAGAGGAAATAAACAGGTACTTTTCTATGAACTGTGACTCAATATTTTGGTTGAGGCTGTCGATTAATTACTTAAAGTTGTTGGACAAAATAATCACACACACTCATTTCAATTTTTTGAAGAAACGGGCACACAGATTGCATTTAAGTCAAAACTTGCTGCAATTTGTGAAATTTTTAGTTTATTTCCATTTTGTATTTCGTAAGCCACATAAACTCTAAAAGTGGTTTGATATAATTCAGCCCCTTAAACTGGAGACAAGTATTATATTTTGGTTATGGCTTTTTGCATTTAATTTATGACAATCAGTTTATATACCTGATAGGTACAACTTCAGAATGATATTTTTATTTTGAATTTGTTTTGGTTGCACTTGTATCCCTTTTCCATTAGATATTGTTGGAATGTTAGAAAATATTTTATACTACAATATTTATATCATGTTAGGGGATCTAGTTTATCTTGTAGGATCAGTTTGTAATCGTAGAGTATCTTTTAGATTATCTCCTAGGAATAGTTTCTATATATTTTAGTTATTGTTGTGATTTGTTTCCTTATTTCCTTATATATTTACTATCGAGAAAAACCCAAATCCCACATTGGATAGATAGGACACTCTTGTTAAGAGTGTATAAAGAGGAGACACTCCTCACCTTACAAGCCGGTTTTGTAAGGATGAGTTAGGCCCCAATTTCAACATGGTATTAGAGTCTATCAATCGGGCCACCCACCATTTATATGCACACACCAAGCCCACTAGTGTTGGGCGTGAGGGGGTGTATTGGGAAAATCCCAAGTCCACGTTAGATAGATAGGACACTTGTTAAGAGTTTATAAAGAGGAGACACTCCTCACCTTACAAGCCGGTTTTATATTGATGAGTTATGCCCAATTTCTTCATTTATGATTTGAGGTCTTCTACATCTATAACTAGGGATTAGCGGTTGATCTTTTGTATGTTTGTCTGTATTCTTTGCATCTTTGTGGTCTGTTTCTTCTCTCAAGCCAAATGACTGTATGTTTGTCCCGCTACCAGATCCAAGTTGTTCGTTGGTCATTATGTCGTATGTCCAAGTCACTCTTGTCTCAGTGTGCTTTCTTCAGTGTCTTAATTTTGTCTCTTATGGCATACTATCTAGTTATTTGTCTTAGCAAACATTCAATAGTCTCCTTTAGTCCCTTCACGCAAAAAACGTCAAGGTTGAGTTGTCGGCAGTGGTGACTTGTCCCACTTTGTTTTGGTAGTCTCATTGTCTGACCATCACTATGGTTGTGCTGCTGGCAGCAGTCACAGAACTGTTCGTGACATGTTCAAACTCAAGTTGATTGTTTTAGGATTACCTAGCCCAATTTGACCGTAGTTTAATTTTCCTGCAGTTCGTGAATGTTAATTATGTTTAAAAGGGAATATTTGTAACAAACTTGAAGCTTAGTAAGCATTAGCTTGATAGGGGATATTGAAATATTAACAAATATCTTATAATATGTTTATATTATGTTAGAGTATCTTAGTTTATATCTACCAGGTTTTTATATTGGGCCTAACTTATCTTTACAAAACCAACTTGTAAGGTGAACGGTGTCACTCTTTATAAACTCAAGTCAAGCCTTATCTTTAAGACATGTGGGACTTGATTTTTCCAATACACCCCTTCACGCTCAACACTATTGGGCTTGGTGCGAGGATATAAATGGTGGGTGGTCCTATCAATAGGCTATGATACCATATCAAGTTTTTATATTGGGATAACTCTTCCTTACAAAACCGGCTTGTAAGGTGAGGGGTGCTACTCTTTATAAACTCTAGTCAAGCTTTATCTTTAAGATACATGGGTTAAGCTTGACACAGTGCTTAAAATCCAGTGGTTGCTGGTTGGGAAGGAAGCTGATTATAGCAGTGAATAGTGAACTGAAAATGAGGCTTACGTTCTGAGAAAGGTATACACAGTAGGGAGGCTGGAAACCAGCGGTAAAACACAGTTTTCAGCAAAATACATTAGATGCCAGTGTTAAGAGAAAATAAATAGAGAAAACGAGGTATATGAGTGAACCACCTGGTAGGCTACCTTATGTTAACTTAATACGAGAAATACAAAGATTTGCAGTTATCTTAATCGCTGTTAATTACATAATAATACTATAAAACTTATAACTAACCTATTTATATTATAACACTGATATACTAGTCCATATATTGGAATTGCAGTAAAATCTCTCATTGCTTTTTCCATTGGTTGTTTGTTATAGCTTCCTTTACTTTGCGGTCTTACATATATTGGAATTGCAGTAAAATCTCTCATTGCTTTTTCCATTGGTTGTTTGTTATAGCTTCCTTTACTTTGCGGTCTTCCTTTCCTTGAGAGAAGAGCTTCCCAAACTGCACACTTAGTTGCCGGGAGATCTGGGAAGCATCTCTTCCTCATGGACAGTGATGGTGGAAAACCTCCTCTTCTCCTGCGGATGGTTGATGACTCCGACGATTTAAAATTTATGTTAGTACTAATGTATCAGTTAATTTCGACAGATCATTATATCCATTTCTGTATTATTGCCAATCTATTTGTTTGTTATCGTGTAGTTCAGCTTTACATGCATTCAAGCGGCGGGTGGCATACGCAAATGCGAATTTTGATCGTATCCTCTTTTTAATCTTGATTTTGAAAATAATTCATATTTGATGTTTATTAAATTTCCAATCTTACAAAAGATTAAGACTTATGAGTCTAGAGTCAACCACATTTGTTAAAATGAGAAGAAGCGGTTTTAGGTGCAATGTAAAGAGTTTATAGACAGCTAGAAACCATGTCACCTTGGCTAATAATAAATTGGTAATTTTCCAAGTAAAATTTGGCACAATGGTGCTGATGAAGCTTTCAAATAAGGAAATACTTTTTACGCTCTGATGATTCTTGACTTAGCTTGAAGAGATGGTTGGATGGCGTACCTCATCGATTCGCCGTCAAAATGAACTTCCGAAGGTATCGACTTTCTAATAATATTCTACCTTAACGCTCCACTTTGCTTTCAAAGACTAAATTCTGTTTTCTTTTGTGCTAGTCCAATCTTATTGTAAATGATGAGAAATATCCACACATTGTTTATGTTGAAGGAGAGAACACCAGAGGCATTTACAATAAAGCGTCTTCAAATGTTGGAGGCCAAACAGTTGATTTAGAAGGTTCTTTCCTTATTTTAAAAGGAAAATTAGTTTCGTCGTAATATAATGATGATTTGTGCTGTTTTTCTATACTGCTCCTGCACAAATGTGTCTGTACTGAATACCTAGAAGCATAAGTACTTTATTTGGATCCATGCCGTGAGGGTTAATATGTTTTATTCTTATTGATAGTTAGTACAGATTTCTAGCTCTTCAAGAATTAAGAAAAATAAAATAAAAGACCATTCTTCTATCCTTGGTTTTGCTAGTTATATTGTAAGTTTCAAAAAATATTAAAAGCATTTAACAGTTCTATAATTAAATTTGTTCAGATAAGTTAGCTGGCTCCCAATTAAAAAGTTCTAATTTTTGGTAATAATGTTAAGAGTAGGGGATTAGGATCAGTTAACAAAAATAAATGTCTCACTACTATGTAATGAATTGTCGTGAATGAACTATCCAGTAGCTGATTCTATTCTTTGACTGCTATCAAGTTCCTATTTTTATGACATTTTTATTCTTCCTTAATATAGAGAAGATGATAAGGGGTCTCACTCAGGTTTCTTGGGAACGTGTGGATGTTAGCTTCCAGACAAGTAAACAGCGCTACATTGCTCACACTACAATTCAGGTATGCTTGTATCTTAAATCTTTATTACAAAATTTGTGTGATTTCCTTTGATTGCAGTCTTTTCAAATGCTTTCTTCATGTTTTGTACTTAACTTATGAAAATGGATGATACTAGGTATAATGTACATCACAATGTCGAAATCTACTTGATATTCTGCTTTAGCTCTCGATTTTGTCTGTGGCAAGATTCTATTCCTCCTTCTGCTTTTATAGGAGAACGAGTTATGTCCAATGATTACACAATATCCAAAAGTTGGTTTCTATTAGTAGGTGAACTAGCCTAGTCAGCATATAAAAATGCAACAACACAAGCCTTATCTTCTTAAAAAACTTTTTTCCTGGACTTGGTGTATTTCAGGATACGGTTTATTGCCTCACAATGCCTGCCCACAGTCATGATTGGTTACCTAAAGCTCATTGATAAACTTCTGCCCTCTTTTGGGTTCCTCTTCATTGCCTAACTCTGCCCTAGTGAAATTTAAAATTCTAGCTTTGCTTGCGAGTTTGTTCATACACTTCCTCGAAGATAGCGATCTCATAAAATAAACTTGTTACAGTGATGACGATGATTATTATATTCTTGAAAGAAGAGCATAATGATAAATAACTAGTTGAAATTTTGACGTCTTACTATGATTTAATTTTATTTTTCTAACTTGATCAATTAGGAACACTTAGGAAAACATACAACAAGATATGAAAGCTTTAACTAAACCCCAAATACAGCTCACTACCATAAAACAGGAACCGCAGATAACCTGGTCTCAAGACTAAACCCAATTATCTTAAAACAATTTTGGCTTGGTAAAGCCGATGAAGTATTGCAGTCTACTCCAATCCCAAATAAAAAAAAAATGCTTAAATAATATCATTGCTGTGTGTGTGAGGGGATTGTGCACTCTATTGTCTGTTGCTTCTGCCTCCTGTTACCTTGCCAAGAGTAGCATTTGGCACTTTCTGGGCTTTGATACAAAGCACGGATACAGATACGGACACCGGACACGACACGGACACTGACACGCCGACACGGCTAATAATTTGAAAAAATCACATAATCTAGTGTAATTACAAGTGTCGGTGTCGTGTCACGTGTCCGACACCGGGGCACACCTAATCCGAGAAGTGTCCGTGCTTCATATGTAACTAGATTTGGATATTTTTTCTTGATATAAGTTAAACCAGTTTTTGGCTTTGCATATTAGATTTTGTTTTTAACTTGCTTTGAATCTTCTCTCACATTTTCGTTTGGAGAGGATCAGTTAAACTTGCAAGCTTTGAAATATTATGTATAGGCTGTTTTTGTGAAACATTTGTGCCAAAATTCTTTAAAAATTGATATTCCTTGTTATGTTTTTTTCTTTATTTTCTGTGGTTGCTATCAGGTGAAAAGCTACTGGTTAAATTCAGATGGTGCTGATGTGGTTTACCATATGATAGACAACTTCCATCTTTAGCCTTTTTGTAAAGTTTGATATGTCAACATATCAATCAATGTTGGTCCAATGTTTTGTATCGTTGATGAAGCGTTGTACATTTTATTGTGTCATGAACGGTTCATTTATCTATTTGAATGCACCTTTATGTATATGTGACCTACTTACTATTTAGTGATTTCTTCATACATTTTGTGTATATGTTTGTATCATGTAAACTATTGTGAGTCATTTCAAACAACACGTATATCTGATTCCTAATAATTACTCATTTATTTCAGCAATGATTTTTTTTTTTTGGTCATCTAACTTAATACTCCATCATATCAAATGTCTACGTAGCTTATTAGATTAGGTACTTAGTTAGTATTAGCAAAATAGTAGTAGATACTTGGTGGTGCCTATATATAGATGTAACCACATCTTTGAGACTACTTTTTACTCATTTGTAATATTACACTTTGATCAATAAAAAGAGACTTTTGCATAGATCTTTCAGTAAGGGTAAACAAGTCTATTTATTTGTAATTGTATGGCGAAAGAAAATCAAACAAATATTAGATGTTTGGTGTTTTAAAGATAAATAAATGTTTGTATTTATATTTTTTTTTTATAGTGGTAGAGTTTGATAAGTAACCTTTTTATCATTGATACTTCGAATGAGATTATGACTTATACTCCAACACTTTGTACAGTCGATGATTACCACTGTAATTTACATTTGGTTCTGTGAGAAAGGATTTTTAAAAAGGGAAATGCTAACGAGGAGATTTTGTTTTAGGAATAATGTATTTAACACATTGAAACTTTGAATAGTATTTTTTTTAACATAAAATTTGTCAATTATTTTATTATTTTAACAACCGCTCTTCATGATACTCGTTAGCAAAACTCTTTTTTAAAAAATGGTACACAATGGTGTAAAATGTATTAGTTACTTTTTAGGCGGCACTACCACATTTCTTAAAAATCCCTCCACGGTTTCTTTCCTTTATAATTTGTGATATCTTCTTTTATCTCCTATATTTCTCAAAATACTTGATTTGTCAGGATTACACAATATGAACATGTGCAAATTGTGTGAAACTGACAAATCAAGTGTTTTGAGAAATTTGAAAGACAGGACAAGAAATCAACGTAATTTAATATTGTTCAAAAGTATATATCCGAACGGATTGCTCTCGACTTATATTTGGATGTGAATTCTATTGAAATACAATTCTAGAATCTCAGAATAAGGTTCTATAAACCCTCTCCCCTCTTAACTCTCCCATTTGTAATCATCGTTACTCTCTCTCTCTACCCCAACCCCAAGCACGCACACACACACAATGCGAGTAAACACTATCTCAAACCCATTTTCTTGACATCTTACACGGCAAGAAAATACAAACCCCTGCCTAGATGCAACTGTTTTGGCTAAAATGTGTGGCTAATAGGGCTGGTTTTAATAAATATGAAATGTTCAGTACACAAAATACACACTCATTGGAGTAGTTAAGAAATCATAACGGAACATAGCTTATTCCTTAATGTAATCGTTTGAAGAAAAATGAACATTGGTGAAAGTTTTAGCTAGTTTCTTAGACTAAACTTTAAATTCTACTACGTACAAAAGTATAATGAATTGACTACTACTCTATTTTTATTTTTATTTTGTACAAAATGACTAGTATATTTTTAACTGGTATGATTTAGTGGTTTTTTTTTTCTTGTTTATATTGAGTACAAAACTATATGTAAAGTCGCAATAGAACAACATTCTGATATGTTCAAAGTTTTAAGCACCCTTCAAACTGAATGGTGAAAGAATCTGGATCTTATAAAAAGTTGTGAATTGTAACTTAGAATCAAAATCAAAACTAGAAGATTTTGGATCTTCCTTTCATCTACTCAAATTTGAAAATGAAAATCAGAAAGGGAATAGGATTCTTGCTTATGAAAGCTTAGAAGAACAAAGATAAACTCGAGAGATGATTCAGATATGGATATTGTCCATTAAACAGTCGAAACTATTGTGCCATGGTGGGATTTGGATCATCCTTTCATATATGCGATGTTGTATGAACAACAATGAGAATATTACTGAAATTTTGAACAAAGAGTATAAACATATATTATCAGAAATAATTTATCCAAATGCAGTTTATAACAATTATCGTGAGATTTGAAGTAGTAAGTAATACAAAAATGTAAACAGCAATAATGTCACCCTATTGCTGTTAGAGACAGTCCACGAGAAACAAGAAAAACAATTGTTGGTGTCTTTACTGTCTCTAGTTTAAACGTCGGCTCTGTAGTCCTCAGGTTTGTACCATAATGAAAAATCAATTCCCTTACTTTTTAAGCCCTCTGTTGCAGGTCCAATTCTCTCCAGAAGCTGTGAAATACACATAAAACCCCTCAATCACAAAAAACTAAATGCATTTTCAGTAGACTGCAAAGTGAAAACCACTCCTAGTCAATTAAGTGACTTACTTTACTTAGTAGAAATTATAACTGAAGACTAACAGAAAACTATCAACAAACAATATAAAATTCAATAATGTAATATTAGCATATGATATCGATAGATCTTAGAGGCAACATAAGAATGTGAAAGTGTTGTGAATAGAGTCTCAATGTCAAAGAGTTTATGTGAAAGTGTTTCGATAGATCCCAAGTCAGCTGCAATCTATTTGATCATATTTTGGTTCACCCCAAATGGAAAGTTACCGAGTACTAGGCAATTATTTTTAGAAAGCATATGTTTACACACATTTGACGACAATAGTTTTGAGGGTTAACATAGCTCAAAATATGTGGATGATGAAGCAATATAATATGTCGCAATTTATTCATTACTATCCACGTGCCACATAACACCATTAACTACGATTTTGAACGTCGTTAGTCACAATTTTCAAGTGTTCAGATACACCTATCCGTACATTAATTATCCAAATTGTGTTCAAATAAACATGATATTCAGATATTCAAATATATATGATATTTATTAACCATGACTTTCCTTTAAAATAAAATAAAAACAAAATTAATTTGCACCCCCCAAAAGGCTGTATATAAGCAGAGTGAATAACACTAATATGTTATTCTTTTTCTGACAAGTATTTTGTTTTGGCCAAAGAAGCAACTTGTTAATTTAGAAATAGAACCGATTTGTAACTTATTTTTTTTACAGAATACCAATTTGTAATTGACGTATTGTAGGTTGGGCTGAATTGACTTATGAGCAAGCTTTATCCGCATGAGGCATTGTACCGCTTAGCCAACATATGACTCTGTTTCTATAAAGAAGCTTGTTTAGGTATCAATTTGCAACTTGCAAGGTTGTTGACTAAAATGAATTAAGGAATGGATAAAGTAGTCGGTAGCAAATATTTCAAAATGTTAATAAAACTTGTTAGAGCAGGTGAAGTGGACCACAAATTGATCGTTAAAGAAAAAGTGCAATTTAAACATCTCCCAACAGCAAAATCAGAGACTAACCTTAGCATGGATCACGCCGTTTGATACCAAAACAGATCTATCAAAAACACAAAATTTTCCGCCATCCATCCGAGAGACTGTGCCACCAGCTTCCTCTACCATCTATAAATTAATGGAAAACAAAATGTAAACAAAATTATCACATAAGTATATAATTCAATAAAAAGCTATTCAAAACATGTGTGAATTCTTAAATCAGCTAGCATACAAGTTTACTATGTTCTTACGGGTTCCTAGGATAGCTTACATATTTGACAAGCTAGATGCATCTCACATATATGCTCCTTAAAGGAGAGTATTGATTGTAATCAAAATTAGTTTTTATTTCTTCTTTCCATTATTTTTATTTCTTCTAGTTAGGCATTCTCTCAGTTACCACAGATAGCCTGGGATCATTCTTAGTTACCAGTAGTTGTTCTATTATTAATAGAATTGGGTCCTAATTTCCTAATAAACCTTTTGTTGTTAACCTAAAGCCTTTGAATTTGCAAGTCTTCTAGAAGAGTTATTTCTATAACCATTATACAAAAATAAGTTCTTGCTTGTTTGTCCATTAGAAAAATTTACTTTTCCACACAAAACCCAAACACTTGCTTGAATCTCAAAATTAGGCCTTGAGAGTAATTGTTGATAATGTAGAACTCACCAAAACACCAGCAGCCATATCCCATGGCTTTAGACGATATTCCCAATAAGCTTCTACAATTCCCAAAGCCACATGACACATGTCCACAGCAGCTGCACCAAGCCGTCTTACACCCTAAGCATCAAAGTCAAGAAAATGATTGGTGAAAGGCAGAGAAATGAGGAACATATGTGTATGCATTAGATGAATACCCTGCTAACATCTGTAAATTCTTTGAATAATTCTATGTTAGTAGCCCAGGCTTCATCGTGTTCATACCCAAAACCTGTCACTAGAAGAGATCGTTCCACCTGAAAGAAATGAAGGTTACTCCGATTTTTCAAAAAAAAAAAAAAAAACACTGAAATGATCATATGATCAAAGATTGTGCAATTTGCTTTTGTATTTAAGGCACTACTTAGCCATAATCACCTGATTAGTTGCACTCACTTCGATCCTTTGGCCGTTGCAGAATGCTCCACCACCTACAAGGTATGAGAATTATATCAGGGCATAAACTATACATGTATTGATAAAACTAATAACTAGAAAGAAAAAACAAGATTACTAAATAATTTTTAGTTTCTCTAAGGGGTTGATAGAAGTTGGAAAAGAAATTTCTTTCACCAGCAGTTGCAGTGAAAATGCGAGTATTCCAACACATAGGACCACCAACAAACTCAACCTGAAATTAATACAAATCCTATTAGCATATCCTGTTTTGCCCCAACTATCATTATTTACCATTATATACAATGAAAAGGAAAGAGCAGATGAGAATTTCTTGACAATAAAAAATGAGGGGAATAAAGACAACATAGTTTAAAAGAAAGTTTGGCCTTTGATCATTTTGAAAATTCAAAATCCAAATTTTTCGAATATAACATGATTTCTGTAACACCCTAGACTTTATGTTTCATTGTATGTTTGTGTGTTATATTGTTGTTAAGAATGCACTTGAGATAGTATGACATTTAGCAATATTCTTTTTAGTATAAATAGGATCGTATGAACAAGGGGTATGACTGCAGTGCTCGAGGTGTCATGACTCCAAATTGTGTAAATATGCTTTTAATTCTATTTGATAGCCCTGGTATGAACAAGGGGTATGACTGTAGTGCTGTGACATGTGGCTGTAATAGTTTTTCAAAACACTTTAGGGGTTTCCATGGAATCTTATGATTATGTGGCACAACAGCTTGTTATACCCCAAAACTATTCATTTTCATTGTTCTCATATTTATAGAGAAGGAAATGAATGTGTGGATCAGCATAGTTGGGATGTCAAACACCAGAACTAATGCATGTCTCATTCATCGTTTATAAAAAAAATAAAAAATAATGTTGTAATTTTGAATGAATGTGTGTGTGTTTATGTATTCTGCAATAATTCCATGTTTTGATTATGTAATTGATGAATGAAGTGTGTCATACATATGTTGATACATGATCTGTCTAGAATCTGTTAGGATTGATTTAGATGAATTTTGGATGAATTTTTTTTTCAAATAGTGGCCATCCCACCACACGCTGTCCCTTTATCCTTGTTTCAGGTTTGGCTACTCAGCACTGCTACGCTATCTGGGATAGACTACTATGAGTTGAAACCCTATCCACAAACATCAGAAAATTCCTTCTTCGTTTTCTGTTGGTAGGCCAGATATCAAGTCCACCGACACGTCACTTCACAACTGAGTCAAGATGGATAGTGGCTATCAGAGCCCTACAGGATAAAGATTAAGGTATTTGTTTCTTCAGCAAAATGTAATATTCTGCTATAGAATTGTAATATCCTTCCTCATACAACTCCAATAGAAAATAGCTGCTTTTCTACATGGAATTTAGTGGTGTTTATGAAGATTCTACTGGGATATGACCCTAAATGGAAGAGATGAGGCATGCAGACTATAGAATCGTATAAGGATGAAGAATTAATGACTGATATAAGGTTGGTTTATGGTGCCCTTTTTAGAGGATATCTCATTGAGAAGCAAAAAACAAATGGAAGTTGTTTGATCAAGCAATGATGTTAAATTTCAAGTTAAGGCATAGGAACGAGTTATTATCAATGAAAGGTTGCATTAAACAACGTGAAATATAAGTAAAAGATAAGAAAAAATCACCACTGTAGCAGCAGTAGGATTTCCACGATATAGAACTCCAACAGAAACAGCAAAGCTGGGATAGCCATGTGCAAAGTTTGTTGTCCCATCTACAAAATTATACAAGACTTGTAATCAGACTATCCAAGTGATACAGGAAACAACAAATGCACGAGGAAGATGCAGTCAGGAATAAATTATTTCAATACAGACGGAATAATATGATATATTTTAACAACGACAAATACTTTGTCGAATATAAAATATATATAGCCTCACATACAAAGAACACAAGCAAAAAGGAATTTCATTTAAAGAATAGAGTAAAGGAACTGGGAAAATACATATAACCGACACATGTGGTTACATTCAATTTTCTCAAATTATTACCAGTGTCGACGTGTAAGTGTCGTGTCCATACTTGTGTTAGTGCATAGAATAGGACACATACAACGAATGAAAGGAAGAACATAATGAAGGAATTTCAAATTGATGTCTCTCTTTCAAAGAAACTCCAAATTCAAACAGGGTCTGTGTGAAGAAATACATTTGAACGCCAGCATCTAGTTTCTAAGAAAACTTGTATGCTTAAAACTAGAGTTATTTCTTAAAATGTTGGGGCAAAAGGAAGCATTTAATGAAATTACAAACCTAAGGGATCAATGCACCAGAGATAATCGGAAGCTACATCTCCTATAATGCCTCCTTCTTCCCCAAGAATAAGATGATCTTCAAAATTCTTCTTCACCACTTCTAATATGGCAGCTTCACTCATTTTATCCGTCCTGTTAATTTACAAATGACTCTTATTTGATTAAACAGGCAAACAAAATATGTAAATCCCTTATACGAATACGAAGATTAAAGAAAATAAGCATTAAACGAAGATTCAACGAGACCTTACTCAGTCACCAAGTCAGTTAATCCTTTATACGTAATATTCCTTGGCTTATTAACAGCATCCATCACAACCTGTATATAGAGTGGACGTTAAACTGAAACAGTACAAATCTGTAAAACTGCGATATTAGACTATGATGCAGGACATCACAAATTACCCCCCATTAATGCCACTGCTCTTAAATAGCGTAGTTGAAAAAAAAAATGAAACGAACCTTGGCACCAGTTTGAGCAGCAGTTGTGGCAACTTGAAGGAGGATCGCAGGTTGAACGAGTCCAGTAGAGCGTGCACCAACCCTTGAATAGAGTTGTTCTTCAGATTTCAAAGAGTTCTTACATGATGTTGATGATTTCAGCCTCCAACTTCGAGAGGTTTGACTTTGAAAGCGGTAAGTAGGAGGAAATAGTTTTGTAGCTGCTGCGGAGGTGGAGAATACAATTGACATCATTATGATCGATCAAAATGAGCTAAGAGATGGATGGGTGGAACCAAGGAATAGAGATTGTGTTTTGAGAAACTCATCCACTTTCTAGATGTGTGACATGTGGTAAAAATAAAACCAATGATTAAGATTAAAAAGTTTGAAAAATGCAATTGTTTAATAAAAAAAATAAATTTATGTGTGTCTCCTCTTCTATTCTCTTTGATTCAGCACACTCTTTCCTTCTCTCGTAATCGTTGTTGCCTCTCCCTCTCCCTCCCTCCATCCATCCCCCATCTGCTCCATATCACCTTACCCAAATCACCCTCGGTCAAACTTTTGTCTTCACCGATGTCGCTTCAGAACAAAATGAACGCAAGGACAAATCTCATAATGCTGCTTGATGGAACCGATGCTTGAAATTGCCCCCATGTCGGCCTCGTTCACCATTTCAAAGAGGGAAATTGTAGTGTTGGGAAGTGGTTGAGCGAAGAAGGGATCCAACTTGTACGGAGGAGCGAGAACCGACCCTTTGCCTCAGGAATCCGCGTCCACATGAGTCTCCCCAACAAGTTCAACCTGCAACCACATGGACTGAGGGCCTAAAAATTGTTGGGAAGACTGACCGCCAGAAGTTCCATCGGCAAAATGCACATAGAAAAAGGGGGTCGGATCGAGAACATATTGTTGTAAATATATAGTGAAGTTTTACTACTACTATTATTAGTGATTTGTAATTGACTCATTAGTCATTAGGCAGACCCACTAAGTTAGAATAGCCTATATAAACCAACGGCTGAGATTAAAAGGTTTGAAAAAAGCAATTGTTTAATAAAAAATAAACTTATGTGTGTGTCTCTTCTTCTATTCTATCTAATACAACACACACTTCTTCTTCCTTCTCTCATAATCATTGTTGCCTCTCCCTTTCCCTCTCCCTCCCTCCATCCATCGACACATTCTCCCCCTTATACTCCATGTAAGACCCTAAACCCTTAAAGCGATAAATCACGCAAATAATACAAACATACAAAGAATTTAGATGTTACTTCTTCTATAACTCCAAAACATGCATAATAATTTTTTAAAACATCGCAGCGGAATAACATCATAACATCTCATCAACAGTTAAATAAAATATTTGTAGTAGCCATGCCACAAAATCATAATACATCATTAAAGTAAATCTCCAATCTCAACATACTGAGTGATAAATCTCATAAAGTTATAAAATAGAAATAATGAAAGACAGACATCCTAATCAAAGCCCGACACACTAGGACTCCGAAAGCAAAAGAAGAGGTAGCTCCAAAGCTAGCCTCCAGGATACTCACCAAGCAAAGCAAACAACTAATCCTGCACATCGTCTACCCATCCATACGAATAAAGCAGGCGGTCAACCAAACGATCGTTGGGGGTTAGATAGCAATCAACAATTAAAGTATAATCAAATGAAAGTAAACGGCATAATTAATTTCAAATGATTAAGCAACACTCAAACAACTCAACATCATCAATATTCATCAAGCATACAAGTATAATAATACACAAGTAAATTTTCACATCTTCACCTATCCACCAATTTCACCAAGTATATAATTCACCAAGTTTCACCAATGCAAGTACACACTAAGCACATAAGCAAGTATGACACCTGTCAAGTTATGCAATGCGCCTAGACACGACTCTATATGCATATTATACTGGTCGTCGTCAAGGTCGTCACCTCAAGATACAACTATATCATAAACATCGTCTCTGGATATGAAACCATATCAAAAAATCGCCTCTGGAATACAGAGTATTCTAATCTTCGCCTCTGGACACTTATGAATGCATGAACATATGACTCAACAACGCATACGTTCATACAACAAATCACCAACATAAACACCGACATTTTCATACATGCAATCACCACCAATTCACCATCATTATCGCATGTAAGAACTCACCATCATTAACAAATTATCAACGTTAAAGTCATGAACATAATCATCATTAACAACTAACACCTCAAAGGAACAACAAGTTTCAAAATCATATTTTGCATAAAAGACGGAAAACTATCAACATCAAGACATTCACCATATTAAACACTCAATCATCATTGGTTCATTCTTATTCTATCATATCATCATGAATACAAAGCAACTTACAAGTTATCTGAGCATAAAACATTGTTTTGACAGAGTTCGCCTATTTTCACGACTTTCAACTTTTTTTCCTAAGTCGTTCAACAAAACAAATCATACATGTCCAAACACTTAAACAAAGCATATGCACTTATTACATATAATCACAGTATCATATACATATCCATTTTACACACCAATTCTAATTAATTCCAAAATTCACCTAAGCTCGTCTCATTTTATCATTTTTTAAAAGAATTCCAATTTTCAAAGTAAAACCAAGTTGTACCTCATGAATACCATTCAAAACTATTTTATAAATCATTGTTACTGTACACAACCTTAACCCTGCCATTTTCCTTTGAGAAAAACAAGTTTTGGAAAATTTCGTGTTCTTGAACATTTTTCAAAAAGTCTTGATTCGATCCACAAAATCAATCTCAATCCAATTCATTTGATGTTTCCAAAGGTTTAGAAAACATAGAAACAATTAAGTACATCAAAAGAATCATTTAGGAAAGTCCAAATCGACCCCCGAGTACCCGGAATACCCAAAACATGGGTGAGTGTCCTGAGCAACTTGCTAGGCGAGCTGCACCAGAAGGCAACACCCAGTTTTTGGGTTTCCTCTCAGGAACCCATACCATTTTCACCCAAAACATCGATTTTGATCCCCTTTGACCCAAATTCGTCCCCCAAACTTGTTTATTAGTTTATATACATCAAAAGGCAATCAAAACAACAACAAACATGGAATCATAACATCGATTCTCATCAAAATCATCATCTAGTTCATTTTTCACCAAAAGTTTGTATTTTCTCATTTTCATTCAAACTTCACAAACAATCACACTAATTCAAAACTCATCAACATACAAACATATGGTGATTGGGCGTGATATAATTTTTTTGTGAATGATAGGCTCCATATATTTTTTTTCTCTCATTTACTAATTGTCTGGACGTGTAGCTGAAGGTGAGAGTGGTTTAAAAATGTCAAGAGACTGATAGATGAAAGTCAAGGACACGTTACAAAATCAAGATAATTTATGGTGGAAATTAAGGGAAAATAAATTAGTAATTAGTAAAAAAAAAAAACAAATCACTTGGGTCAAAGGTACTACTAGAGAGGGATGTGTAAGACCAACAAAACATTTAACCATGTTAATTAGCTTTTCAATAAGGTTGATTGCCAAATTTTCTAAAACAAGTGTTGTAGTGATTTTTGTGTGATATAGACAATGAAGGATCATAAATTTGCTCAATTAAAATGGGGGGTGGGGGTGGGGGGGTCAATAGAGATGACGTGATCAATTATCTTAATGACAATAACTATTCTTTACTTTCCCATACGCTAGTTCAAATACAGCCTAAAACAAATTATTTGTCTCTCACTACTTACACTTATACAATTTACTAGAAAACTAAATAAAGTAGTAGACACACATACACAACTTAGATAAAATAATCATGCCTGAAAATAATATAAATCATTAAATATAAAATATTAAAATAAATAAATTATTATAAATGACATGTATAAAATATTGGGTCATTGTAGAATCCCCTTGAGCTTTAGAAGATTAGAAATAACCTCTAATGCCCTTGGAGGTGGAATGAAACTACTCAATTCACTTTAGATCTTTGATTCTCAATCAATATCCTTCAAAGCAATCAAATTATAATCTCTATAACACTTTAGCAATCTATGACTCAAAGACCGTATTGATTCTTAGAAAAAGTGTTTAATATGAAGAACAAATGGAAAATGAGGTTTGAAGACTCTAAAGAATAGAAGCAAATGATTATGTAGTCTAGGTATTATGAGGATGTGAGTATATATAGAAAAGAGTAACAATTGTAAAAATTTGGCCAAAAAAAACACAACAAATCAAATCACTAAATATGTGAATCGATCTAGACAACAAAAAACAAGCAAGTTGAGCCAAGAAGATTGATACGATTCAGACTATATTGGAATCAAATCATGTTGCCCCAGATGAAGGTTGATACGATTCAAAAGACTTATGAATTGATTCAACAAGGCAAAAAGCAAGATTAGAAGAAACCAATGATACAAATTAAACTAATTTGAATCGATTCAAAATGTACTAGACACATGGAGAAATAACATAAACATTTCTTGATATGATTCAAAACCTTTTGAATCAAATCAATCAACTAGAAAATTAATTTGACCAAGCAAAATCAAGTTTTCTACGTATAAACAACACCCTTGACAACAAAGGATCATAGAACACAATGATGCAAAGATTGTTAGGTGTACTTTAACATGATACTAGGCTATAACATCCAATATTTAGACATTAAATAAAACTATCTAATGAACATCATCAAAACACAAACTTATAACTACACATAACTTCAGTGATTAATCTTCACGGTGGGACGAAAGATGACTGCAGACACGTTAGCGCTCCAACGCTCAAGTCAGTGTGAGAAATGAGATGGAATGTGTGAAAAGTGTGGGAAAAGTGAATCATACCTTGGAGGTGAAGCTAAGGTACCGTTATGTAGGCGTGTGTAAGAATGATCGTCTTCGTGAAGTGTGACGCCTCATCAAAGGCCGTGGGGAGACACACGTGTACGGTGTCTGCTTCACAGAGGCGTGCTCACATGAGGTGCTATGCATCGGAGTTAGGATGTTCGTCCAAGTGACGTGCGTTGACCCGACAAACTTGTTGTCCACATATCAGCGTTGAATTGACTTTCCACCCGATCCAAGACAATACATAAAAAGATTGCCATGCTAACCTTCATCGAGAGAAAGTAGTTTTGAATCTATATACTATCCCAAAAGAATATGAATAGATGTCCCACCCATTGCATCTGTGGGCCAATCCATTTTGAATTTTTTTAATTTTTCTTGGGGAAGTTTTGAATTTGGTTCTTACTTAGATAAATTTGTTTTTTTTATTAAAACAAAAACAAATCTACAATTTACACAAATTTCTTACAGTAAAATATAAAAAATAGAACGGTTCAAATTTTGAATATTAAATCTATGGTTGCAATTGTTTAGATTAATTTAATTTAATTCTGGTCCTAGTTATACACTACGAATCCTCATTCCATGCACAAAGACTGCTGCTCATTGATTAAAACCAATTTCCAATGCTTATCCTCATCACTATCTCTCCATACTCTCTTGCTTCCTATTTCAATCCACCATCCTTATATTTTAACATTTTTACACACACCCCCTTAATTTATTTATTAATCCATTTTAATCATTAGTATATTATTTTATTCTCCTTTTTCTTCAACCCTACTTCTAGGTTACTCCAACCTTCATTTTCAATCTCACAACACCGATACTAATTTATTCTCAATTGCACATCAAACATATAATACGCCGTGCACTCAACTATTCTTATTCTTCCAAACCAAAGCAATCCAGTCCAATCCAATCCATGGCGTCACTAACACCTCTCTACCAAATCCAATCCATTTTTCATTATAAAACCAATTACCCCCAATTCTCAACTCATCAATTCCGTTCCAATTTCTTCTTCCAAAAGAAACTATCATTCTCCTCGTTTAGCAGGATGCCTCCTATGAAACAATCGACGGTTATTGTGGCGGCGACGTCGGCAGCGGCGGAGAAGAAGCGTCATCCAGGTGAGTCAAAGGGGTTTGTGGAGGAGATGAGGTTTGTGGCTATGAGGTTACATACAAAAGACCAGGCGAAAGAAGGCGAGAAAGAGGTTACAGAGCCTGAAGAGAGAGCTGTCACAAAGTGGGAACCTAGTGTTGATGGTTATTTGAGGTTTCTTGTTGATAGCAAAGTTGTTTATGATACTCTTGAAAAGATTGTTCAAGATGCTGCTTATCCTTATTGTAAGTTTTCTTTATATCATATTCTTCAACTCTAATTCTATTGTTTATTATTATAGAGTAATTTTGAATGTTATGTGTTTTTGTGATTGATATTGTTGAGAATTAGGATTGAAATTAGTTCTTGGTGCTATCTTATAGACATAAAAAACCATGATGTCGTTTACAGGGTTGTAAATAAAGGTCCACGACTGTGAGCTGGACTGCGATTGACTTTGCATTTGACCACAATTCTCTCCAATACTCCATCCATCCCAAATTAACTGACTTAGTTTGATTATTTGCACTATTCATATAATATACTTTGACTATAGTTTCTACTAAGATATAAAAACAAATCGGTCATATATAAGATGTTGTTGGATTTGTAATGTTTTCAAATTATCAATTTCTTTTTTTTTTTTTTATTATAATTTTTGCTAATAGATAATTAAAAATATTAAAGGTTAAAATTGTACATTGTCATGTGTGAAACAGTCAAACTTGTCGGTTTATTTGGGACAGAGGGAGCATCAAAGATTGCATGTGACTCCAACTAATATTACATAAGCTTTTTAAAACCCTGATTGCTAACCAGATTATGATGCAGTCGTGAAAGTATATGATCATATAACCTGTACTTGTTTAAAATTTGAATAGAATTCTTAAATCTTGTTTGGCATATATGGAATTCTCTTCTGTGAGATTTACACGGAGGGAAGTGGAAAGCCCCACAATCTTGTTTGGCAAAATGGTTGATATTTCACTGCAGAAAGTATTCTTACTGAAGAGGATCAGTTCCCTAGTACTACCATCTCAAACTCAAACCAATAATAATAACTCCTTAAGATGAAAAAACTATTGTGCTTCTCTATGTTTTTTTTTTTGTCTTTTTGCAATTTTAATATGTAGTCTGATTTTTTTCCCAGTTGAATTCTCCTTTTATCACTGGAAGATAAACATTTGAATTTGATTTACATCCGCAACTGCTACCACCACTGAAATTTTTCCTGGAGTCATATCTGTACTTTTGAAATAACTGGGCAGACCATTGAAGTTTTTCATAGTTGTCTTGTCTTTATCTAGATACTGTTTAGATTGATTGATTGTGCATTTTGATTATCTTACGGCTTTGTTTGGGATTGAATTATAGTATTAACTTCAAAACCATATGATTGTTCTTTTGTAACGTGTATCTTTAAGCTTCTTGATATCTAGGGCTTGTTGTTAGTTAAGATAGATTTTATTTTCTAAGTGTTTCTTGCTGTTACGGGTATAGATACTTCTTTTCATATCCAGAGGGAACTGTTGAGCTTGTGTTCTCGAGTGTACTAAGGTTCTCTGTTAATTTTATCATCCAATTGGCTGGTGTTTGTTGTGTAGATGCTGAATTCAAAAATACTGGATTGGAAAGGTCTGCAAGTTTGGACAAAGATTTGGAGTGGTTCAAGGAGCAAGGTTATACCATTCCCGAACCTTCATCTCCTGGTCTTACTTATGTTCAATATCTTACAGATTTATCTCAGAACGACCCTCAAGCCTTCATTTGCCACTTTTACAACATCTACTTTGCTCATTCAGCTGGCGGTCGAATGATTGGGAAGAAGGTAACCATTTGCATCTAGGCTGAAAGAGCTTAAATCATGCTGAGCAACACATTGATTATATGTAGCACATCTTTGGTCGAGTATCTTTCACGATTAACAATATAACACTTTTTATGTGAGGATATTTTCATTTTAATCTTGATAGATATCTCCTTAGAGATGTCAAATCATACTTGATTTTTTTGATGAAATGGTGATGTTTTGAAATTCTTTTACATGGTAGTTGTGTCACATGTTTACTCATATGTTTCACATCGCTCAGCATGAAATACTTCGTTTGGTGGTATTACGGGAATTCTGATTGTAATTACACAATATTCTGAATTAATGTGTACATGACTTAGATTAGCATATTCTGCGCCAAACGAAGTATTTCATGCTGAGCGATGTGAAACATATGAGTAAACAAGCATATTCTGAAGCATTTAAAAATTTAAGTCATGTTTTCTGAAGCATTTTGATTATAAGCTGTTTAAAAATTTCAACAAGCAAAACTACCAACCCCTGAACTCTATGCATAAGTATGGTTTCCTGCTACTTTTTGGGTAGTTGGATATATAAAGTTTCCGGAGTAAATCATGTTTACAACACTTACATTCTTTTCATAATAGTATATGAAGTAATGCACAACATGCATTTGATATGTTTCAGTCATTTTTCATTCTTACTTTACTCTTACAGATTGCTGGTCAGTTACTTAACGACCAAGCTTTGGAGTTCTATAAATGGGATGGCGACCTTAAGCAGTTGTTGCAGAATGTGAGGGACAAACTGAATAAAGTTGCTGAAGTATGTTTCATGAAAACTCTTAATTATTTGCATATATTTTCCTCACAATCTTGTGGCATATAACCAATAAGTTGATTTCAACTTTTTCTTCATGCCTAGGCTGCAAAGGCTAAAGTGATAGTTTTTTTTTTCTTGAAATTTTTTAGTGATGGTAATCCTTTGTTGTTTCTTTAGGAATGGACTCGAGAAGAGAAAGATCATTGTCTGGAAGAAACAGAAAAGTCATTCAAGTTCTCAGGAGAGATTCTGCGTCTAATTCTATCATGATAAGGGTCCAGCTATTATGTGTAATTAGTGTGTTGAAGTGCATGGCACAAGCCAATGCCAATAACATTGTTTCATTATATGTATATATAAAAAAAATGTTGATCTTATATGTACTGTTCAATTTCAATTTGCGATGGAATAACAGCATTTTGTTGATTACTTACTGACATTTTTCTCAAGTGGTGTTTTTTTAATTTAGATACTGATTGCTGAGAGAACATTTTGCATTGAGCCGAAATGTGCTACTATATTATCAACATCAAGATTTTAATATTAACTTCTAGTTTAACACATCCAAATAGTATTATGAATATCAGTGATGTGTTAACCAAAAAATTCTTAAAATGGGATGTAGATATATAAGTGGTGGTACCCAATATGATCAAAATCTTGACTTTCTTGGTCCAATTCACTTATTCCATCAACTCTATTGGCAAGATGTAAAGTCGAATATAAAGAAAAAAGCCAATACTTTGCTTAGAAGCTGAAAAATAAAAATCAGTTCGATTTCTCCACCTTCTGATAACAAATTGGAATTCTTTCTAACTCGAAGGAAAAATTTTCCCCCATCGGGTTTAATTAATTGTCACAACTTTCTCTAATTACTAATTTGGATTAAATAAACAAAATTCAAAATATTATTAATTTTTTGATGGTAATTTGTAAACCCAGCTTCGGTTCTTAAGGAATCACAAATGTCATACTAGTCTTTATTACATGAGAAATGATATTTGAACAAGCATTTTATAACAATTTTTATTACATGAGAAATGATATTTGAACAAACATTTTATAACAATTTTTATGACAACTCTCTCTTTTATAATCACATTACATTTTTACTATTTTTCTCTATTACTTTGGTTTTCTTGTCAATATCTACTTTTCTTTGTAAAAATATGGTTGTCAATTTGGTTGTCAAACAAATGAATGTTCAAATAACACTACTCTTATTACATAGGCTTTATGCGTATTGAAGGTCTATTTTGACAAATTTAAGCATATACAGGGGGATGAGCAATCATCTAATATGTAAATTGCAAAATTTGATGGTGAAATTATATTCTGTTTTTTGTCCCATGACGCAGTCTGATTAGTAGTGATAATTTAATAACAATATTTCTCACATCATTGCTTAATTCGGTCAAAATACAATCCGCAGGAATACATTAAACCATGGAAAAACAATAAATGCAAACTAAAATGCAAAAGACCAACCGAGGAAATGTTGACTCTGCAGTTTTGTTTCTTTAGCTACAGCTTACAAGTATTCTTGTAACTCCAATCCGGACAAAACAAACAATATTGTAGTTATCCAATAATGTGATCCTAAAATTCCCCTACCTTTACAAGAATAACAAAGTCATTGTGGAATAAAATAACAAATTTAATTTTGGTTATGATATGTCTGTCTTGTTTTGGTTATATTCGGAGCTTTGAATATTCGATTGATATGATCTTTGAGTCTTTGGAAAGCTTAGAAAATTGTCTACATTTCGTATGTTTAACACAAGAGCATATTCTGCCTGTTTAATGACGTAAAATTGGTTGGAATGGAAACGTGAATAAAATAAGGAGTTGAAGCAAAAGAGGTGCAAAGGAATCAATATGAGGTGTTCTAGACCGGTCAGAAGACCAATCACATGTTGGCACGTGGCATTACATACGTCACCTTAAAGGCCCTGCACTCAAGGGAACACACCAACTCAAGTGCACCGCACCACACAGAAGTGCGCCCCCATGCGAGGATCACGCTACATATGTCTTATAGCTGCCCTAATCACACGCCGCGTCTCACGGAGACGATTAGGCTTGAGGCACGCCTATATAAGGGTGAACTTGTTTCACCCTCAAGGTATCTCTCACTTTTCACAACACTTCTTACACACTCTTTCTCAGATCCATTACTGTTTTAAGCGTGGGAGTGCTAACGTGCTTGTAGTTACCTTTCGTTCCACCGTGTAGATTCGTCACCACCGTGCCGGAAACCGCCATTACCTTGCCGAAGCAATTCCCACCACCGTTGCATCTCATCCGTTCCCACCGGACAAATCATTTGGCGCTAGAAGGAGGGGATCGTTCTCTAACTGCCACGGTCTAACAATCCTCCATCGTAACCTTTTTTAGTTACGCGTTCCACCGTCGTAATAGTTTTCTGTTACACGTTCCTCCACCATAACGGTTAACAATTACTACTCCTTCTTCGAAGTAATGGCCATAATTCGTCGGAGAAACGCCATGTGTAACTGCCCAATTTTCGCTAGAATTACTTTAAGAGAAATGCTAGGGTCACACCTATTAACACTCTCCTTTAACACACCAAATAAGAATTGGACATGTGTCTCACTTTTTTATATCAATTAACCTGTAACTTGTTCAACCTGTTTCTAAACATTTTGATTTTTTGTAATAATTTAATTTAACAGTTGGAGAGAGAAAGAGAAGAAGAAAAAGAAGAGAGAGAAGAGGTATGAGAAACACAAGTCTTCTTCAATTTCCATTTTTTCTCTGAGATGAAGCGTTCCAGAATGGTGCCAATCGTTCCATTTTTTCTCTGATTTTGCAGTTTATCTCAGTTCATGCTTGTTGTCTGTTTTTGATTGTTAAAGCTGAAAAAATTAAATGTAGAAATCTAAGACCATGTTATGCATGCCTTAGTTGACCATTAACATTGCAGAACGAAAACTGTTTGAAAAATTGAAATGCTTGACACCACTCTTCTTTGTTGTCGTGCTTCCTTAATTAAGAGTTTACCTTGCAAGTTACATGAGACATTAAATGTAATGCAACAGAACTTCTTAATTTTCTACAATTGCCTATCTTTTTACCCTCTTTTCAGTTCTGTTCATTTTTCATTTATTTCATGGATCTTATTGGATTTCAATTGTCATACATCTGGATTTTGTGAAATCAACCATTTTTTTTAGCAGAGGAGAACGTTTTTTGACTGAGAAGAACTTGTGAAAGAACATGAAAAGACCGTGTTTTGGGGAGATTAAGCAAATTTAAGGAGAAGAAAAGTTAAAACCTAATTTAATAATTAAAATTTTAATAAATGATTTCCAACACTAAATGGTTTATAAGGTTACAAGTTAATTGAAATAGAAAAGTGGGACACATGGTCAATTGTTATTGGGTGTGTTAAAAGAGAGTGTTAGCGGGTGTGACCCTAACATTTCTCTTATTTTAATTATTGTCTATGTGTGTTTATACGCGCTTGTGTATGATTATTTGTATCTGTGTGTATTTTATTCGGGAGTAGTGGATTTTGGTCATTTTTAGACTTAGGGATATTTTGATCATTTGGTGAGCAAGAGTAAATTAGTCATTTTATTAAGAAGGTTTTTTTGGTGTTTTAAGGGGGAATAGTTATTTTTACTAAATTACTAGAGTTGAGGTAATTATTTAGAGACGATAATTGTTCGTTATTTGATGGTTTAAGTGAGTAGTAACTTTGGGATTTCTGCTCTTCTCCCAGCACATTTCGCTCCCACCCAGCTGAAATGACAATAATGCCCCTGCGTTAGTTAAGTCACGCAGCGTGACTTAAGTGCATATACAGCAGAACAGAACCAAAACACCCATATTTTCAAACTTCTCAAATACGAATTTTTCCCCTTCAAATTTGATTTTCTTCATTCTTGCATCATTCAATCTCAAATTCTCCCACAATATCAAGTAAGTGTTGTTTATCCTACCTTATTACATTTTTTTGGTTGAAATTTAAGATTTTTTTGAAGAAAAATAACATTTTTAGGTTTTTAGAAATTGGGATTGCATGTTAGTTTTGATGATTGTTAGTGATGAATTAATTTAGGAATTGTATTTTAGATGTTGTTTAGGGTACAATGTGGTAGTTTATGGTTTAAAAATTGTTAGATTTCTTAGTTGTTTGAAAATTGCATTTTATGTGTTTGATAAAATGTCTCAATGATATTTTTTTGTTTTTTTTTTTGGATTGTTAATGATGAAATTAGTTAGAAATATGGTTGTTAATGTTGATTATAGTTAGTTTCAGGACAATGTAGTAGTTTACGGATTTAATTGTAGTTTACAGATTGAATTGTTGTTGTTGATTATAAGTGTTGTTGTTGTTGAATTGTTGAAAATGTTGTGCAGATATGTCTCAGAGACCGCCTCAGGATAGGACTGACAAACTTAGGTTCGGGAGGTCTGCCCTTACTAGTAGTGCACGGAGGGAGAAGCAAGCACTACACCCTCCTATGGTTGGTCGAGGGAGAGGGAGAGTGGGGGGCACGAGACTTGCTACAATTGATGCTGTTGGGGGATCAACGTCATAGACTGGTCCATTCCAAACGGTGGACCCGACGCAGTGTCAGAAGCTTTATGAGGATCCTCGACTATATCATTTTGATGCGTATCAGCAGCATCAGTATGAGCAGCCTAATATGGAGCAAGCGCAACCTGATATTGAGCAGCCTCAGCAGCAGGGTGATATTGAGCAGCCACAACAGTAGGATGATGAGGGTTATGCTCATGGGGTGCCGAGGGTGGAGTACGAGGCCGGATCAGACGGATATGGAGGGGGGCCTTATGACCTTACGCTTTTACCTCGCTTCGGTGGACACGTGGCATGCAGGGTATGGGTCGATGACGATGTAAGTATATTTTAATGTTTATTTTACTTCTTTTACTATTTATTTAACTTATTCTAATTAGGGTTAATAGGTCTTTACCCCCCTGTAATATAGGTCATTTCTGGTTTTCCCCCCTGTAAAATATTTTTTTTGATTTACCCCCCTGTAAAATATTTTTGTTTTGATTTACCCCCTTAATAGGCCAAATAAAA
>Ga0315914_1002202_pt1 | contig 29864 bp, 20 predicted proteins | sample MpolenodulesMG_FD_203920 | JGI IMG/M metagenome (GOLD analysis project Ga0315914, IMG submission 203920) | Medicago polymorpha root nodule microbial communities from Los Angeles, California, United States - elongated nodules | ecosystem: Host-associated > Plants > Roots > Nodule | place: USA...
GATTTTATTGGACTCATTAAAAAATCTTGAAAATCCTAATTGAATACCACAAGAATGTTTTACATTCCTTAAAAATCTTGATTGAATACCACAAAACTTTTTTAAAACGAAAAAGTCTTTTAAAATTGATTGAAATCTCAATCCAATACACCCCCTAAATTTTAATCTACAAAAAGTAAAGTAGTTTGCATGCAAAAGATTGGTGGACCATACATACCAAAATTTCCGATGCTTTTGATTGTGAGCGGTGAATTCCATTGCTCCATTGCTAGATCGAACACATGGAATCATCCCTCCACAGCGTCCGTTCCTCTCAACATACACCTTTTTCGCATCTTTGAAAACGCCCTCTGATTCCTCCGCTATAGTTTCGAGTTCATTACCGGAGATTCCATGGCTCCGTATCCGGAACGCGCCGAATTCCTTAACGGAGCGAATAAGCATACCGGCGGATGCATGTGGGAGAAACCGGAGATCAATTTCCGCCGGAGCCGGCGGAATGTGAGATTCCGGTAATATAAGTTCCGGTAACTGGAGCTTCTCCTCGAGAAAATGGCTGAAGACGTCGTTAGCGGCGGAACGTGATCCTCTGCCGGTAGGTATTGGTGATGGAAGAGGTGCGAGAATTTCGCTGACGCTTTTGCATCTTATCATCGGCATTGCGATGAAAACGACGTCGTTAAATTACCGTAACAGAGTCGTTATGAATAAAAAATGTTGTTGATGAATGATGAAGGTGGTTGGTTTTAGAAAAGTGCTTTTTTGGAAAAGCTGAAAAATTGGAATATGTGAGGGACCCTTTCGTTGATGGGTGCATGCAAAGTGCAAACTACGCTATAATGAGGATAATTTTGTAAATAGAATAAAATTTTAGAGGATATCTTACCTTTTCTCCTCTTCAAAAAAAAAAAAACTCTCCTTTAAGGCAAGCAAAAACTGGATCACCTCCCATTCCTCTTGTTCTAAAAATTAAACCAAATAAATAAATTTTAAAATATCAACTCACTTTGTCTTAAAAAACCCCAATCTAACGGACCCTAAAATTAAAAAACCTGAAAACTATTTCACCGTGAAATCAAACAAAAAATTAATTTCTTTATCTCTCTTTATTGGTGGTAGTTCAACAACAATGAATCTATGATCTAAATGTTACATATACATCAAGTGTATAACAAGCAATTGTTCCTTACCTTGCTACGCCCATGCCAATTCCGTTGGAGTTCTGCTCTTTACCCAAATGATTTCGCTCATTCTTAAGTGAAATTCCATTTTTACCCTTACGTAAGTTAACTCACGCCAGTTATGATGTTAGCGTGACTTAAGTCAGTTATCAGCAACACAACAACCCTCATCTCCAATCTCTGCAAAACACGAAAATTCTACCCCAAAATTCGAAATTCATCATTCTTGCATCATTCAAACCAAATTTCGTCCACAATATCAAGTAAGTGATTATTATACTACTTCTTTGCATTATTTTGGTTCAATTTTTCAAATTTTTGTAGAAATTGAACATTTTTAGGTTTTTTAAAATTTTGCTTGCATGTTTGTTTTGATGATTGTTAGTGATGAATTAACTTAGGAATTGTTGTTTAGGGTACAATGTGGTAGTTTAGGGTTCAGAAATTGTTAGATTACATAGTTGTTTGAAAATTGCACACTATGTGTTCGGTAAAATGCCTCAATGATATTTTTTTGTTTTTTTGGATTGTTAATGATGTAATTAGTTAGAATTGTGTTTATTAATGTTGATTATAGTTAATTTGACTGCAATGTGGTAGTTTATGGATTTAAATGACATTGTCGACATTATAGTGTTGTTGTTGTATTATTAAAGATGACATTGTCGAAATTTTAAGTCCGTGTGAAAATGTGTTAAAGATTTTTTGCTTTTTGTGCAGATATGTCTGAGCAGGAGAGGACTGACAGATTTAGGGCAGGGAGGCTGGCCCCTACTGGTAGTATGCAGAGGGAGAAGGATGCACTACGCCCTCCTCCTGGCCGAGGTCGAGGTCGAGGGAGAGTGAGGGGCACGAGACTTGCTACTGTTGATGCTGCGGGGGGATCAACGTCACATACGGGACCATCCCAGATTGTGGACCCGCCACAGTACCAGCATGAGCAGCATTATGAGGAGCAGGCGTATCAGGAGCAGACTGAATTTCAACCGGACTATCAGTATCAGGAAGGGTATGAGTATCACTAGGGGTATCAGGCTCAGTTTGACGTGGGATATCAACCTGAGCAGCCTTCTCAACAGCAGTATGTCGAGCCTCCTCAGCAGCTGCAGTATGGGCAGCATCCTCAGCAGCATGCAGAGGCTGGTATGGAGGATGAGGATGGGGGCTTTCCAGGGGGGCCTTACGACTTGTCTCTTTTACTGGACTTCAGTAAACACGTGACATTCAAGCTTTGGAACGATAAAACAATAAGTATAATTGCTTTATTTAATTTAATGATATTTTACTATTATGTCAAGTTTATTTTACGTAGAATATGTCATGTTTATTTTACATATGTAAGTATAATTGATTTATTTCTTACGTATTTAAGTATAATTGATTTATTTTTAACATAGAATATTTATAGTTTATTATAATGTCAAGTTTATTTTACGTAGAATATTTATAGTTTATTATTATGTCAAGTTTATTTTACGTATAATATTTATAGTTTATTATTATGTCAAGTTTATTTTACGTATAATATTTATAGTTTATTTCATGTTTATTTTACTTATTTAATTTTATTTTTTTTGTATTTCAGTTGTAAACAGATCGTAAGATGAATGTCGTCTCGCACGGGAGGAAACTTAAGCTTTCTGTCTTGTCACTTCCGTTGTCGGTAGAAGATAACCCTTGGTTTTGGGGCCCGGTGGATGTATCCGGTCTAAGGCCCCTCCTTCTGACTGGGTACGACAACATCTCCCACGGGTTAGTGTGTGTTATGGCTGAGAGATGACATCAGGAGACCAGCAGCTTCCATCTGCCTGTTGGGGAGATGACCATCGCACTGGACGATGTTGCTTGTCTTCTAGGCATCTTCGTCGCTGGACGGCTCATTCAAGAGGATGATTTAAATCCTGACCATGGTGTAGAGCTGATGGTGACTCACCTATTGTTTCCGGTGGAGGACGCGGTGGAGCAGGTGAGTAATAATTCAGGTGCCTTTGTCACTTACACGGCCCTGAAAGAGCGTTATGAGCACGTGTTGAATAGGTGTAACCATTTGCTGGGGAGGATTTATCAGAGGAGGAGGAGGAGTTGAGTCGTATTAGGCCCGCCTGTGTCAAGGCGTTTTTGTTGCTCTTGCTTGGCTACACCCTTTTTGTCGGCAAGAACAGCAAAACCATTAATCTAATGTGGATGCTTGCGATTCGGGATTTGGCTGAAATAGGCACGTGGTCATGGGGCACGATGGGACTTGCTTTCTTGTATGAGCAGCTGAATCTTACCTCCAGCCCACATGTTGGCTCCATTGGTGGTTACATAAGCTTGCTTGTGGTAATTTTTTTTTTCTTCTTTTTTTAAGTTAAACGTAGATGTATAGTTTCTTGTATGACACTTGTGTGCTGATATAGATTTGTCTCTTTGTGTTTGCAGGGATGGGTTATAGCTCACTTCAAATATGTGGTTCCGAGGTCGAGATATCAAGATTACGAACGGGAGAACCCGTATGTGGGTAGATGGAAACCTCAGAGGGGGTTTAAACATGCTGGTGATGATATAGTTGGATGTGGCACCAGAGATTTGGATAACAAACACAAGTTTATTACACAAATATACTTTTTATTAAAAATACTATCACACATCAAACATTATAGAGAAAAGAAATTCAATACAACACAACAAACACATAAAACCATAAAAAAGAAAAGGTTTTCAAACCACAATCTTGTACAAATCCTTAGCGAGTACGACTTCCTCCTCTCTTTGGATATTGAAATCCAATGCCTTCCATAGTGGCAATTGTGTTGAACATCGGTCTCTTGTACACCTCTTCCAATAGTTGCGGTCGATGAAGCTGCAAGCTCCTATGCTCCTCCATGTTTGAACGATTTTTTGGTCTCCTCGACCATCCGTGATGGCTCGTCCCATGGCCACCACATCTACAATCATTACAAGAGTCCATTTTTGGGTGCAAAAAATATTTGGCGAAATTACTTTTTTCTTCCTCTTCTATATGACTTGATCTAATGCATTTTAGATTGTTATGTTTGGCTCTAGCTTCTTCTACTATTGTTGGGCAATGCTCATCTTCATGATATTGGATATTTGAACATTTGTAGGAGTTCATTGAGCTTGGAGAGCTTCCATCATCATTTATATATAAATCTACAAAATACACATATGGTTCATAAATTTGAAACAGATCATTTACCATATTTACCTGTGTTTTATAAGTAAAATTACCTTGATTCCATTCTTGAGGAAACATGCTATGCTTTGCACAGAAGTGGGCCTTGGAGTGAGACTTGGTGAGAGAATCATGAGGGGAAGAAGGACAAGATGATGATAAGACAAAAGGGTTATGGTTGTTAACATCCTCATCTTCTACATAGCTAAAGCTATGTTGTAATTGATGCTCACACTTGCCATGAGTTCCCATCCAAGTTGGAAATAAAGTTGATATCTCATTATCTATCATTGCAGCAATCTCTAATGGTTCCAAGTGTCTTATTTCAAGTTCTTCTACCATCTCCATTGCCACTTTAATAGCAGTGTCGTTTTTTGTATCAAATGGAAAGAATATATGCCTTGTTTGTCCTGTAATCAAATATTACTTCAAGTGAGACATTGTAATTGCTTTAAGATATTTCTTGATGGGGATTTGACTATCCATTTGAGAATCCGTCACCCAAAACACTCTCCATTTGAGGAAAAATGAGACATTTCGATCAAGGGTATATGACCACAATCTAGACCACGAAACATTTTTATTTGTGAAATCGTGATTTAGGTTGTATTAGTCAATATTGTCAAATAGCAACTAAAGTGGTGCAATAGCGTTGTAGAGTAGCGGTTTTTAAACAATTTACTATTGCTCAACGATGCACTATTTAATGCAAAATCTTGTCGAATAGAGGCTATAGCGGTGCTTAACGCTATTGTGTAGCAGAATTTGATAAAACCACTATTTTTCACAATTGTGATCGACAACATTGGCATCTGTCATATTTTAACAAATCATTCATGTAAAGTAATATCTACATATAAATTTTTTATCATAGATTGAAATGTCTTATTTATTTCCCTAGAGTTAGAACTCCAAATTAAAGTGTTGGGAAAGAATTGTGCATACCTATTTCATCACATATCCTCACTTTAAGGAAAATTGTGTTATCCTCTTCACTTAGGGATCCAGTGATCGTCATATTTGTGCTTGTTGTTGAATCACCTAGAGAAAAATGCTTTAATGTTTGATTTTTAGATAATGTTGTGTTTGGCAATGACAATTCAAATTGTTCCGTGGCTAAAAAGGGGTCCAACAATAGTTCCTTTGCTGATGGTCTCTTTGAGACATGTGCCAAACATCTTCCCACAAACCTTTGCGCTTCTGAATCTTTGATTCTGAAAAATGCATTTGGTAGCTTCCCCTATAGTATATCAAATTAGACAGTTTGTGAATGAGCTTGGATTAAATTAATGATGATTAAAAAATGTAGTTAAACAAAGTGCTTATTGTCCAATTAAGCTTACCGCGGTTACTTTCTTGTATATTTGAGCTGGGTTGGAGCACTCATTGTATGGAAACTCAAGAGTAAGCATCTCTATCATACACATCCCATAGGAATATATATCTACTAGTTCATTGTATTTCTCTTCGTACAATTCTGGTGCCATGAACTCTGGAGTGCCTGAATATTGGTTACATCAAGCATAATTTTTAATTTATAGATACATAATGTAGATTCCAAGTCCAAGTTTTTCGTAGTAAAAAACATCTTTCAATCACTGCAATTGGTCCATCTTGACCGTAAGGTTTAGGCATTTTGACCTTTATGTAACGGTCCAGATGTGTCGATTGCAATGACCAGAAGGTATTTTGATCATATGTAATCCAAATATATAGATTGAATCACCCATTACTATGTAACTCCCAAAAATAAAAAGTGCAAGAGGCATTACCTATGACACTTTGAGCAAGTTGGGATCTAACAAGTATTGCTGCAAGACCTAAGTCACCAATCTTGACCTCTCCTTTATGGCCATTGACAAAGATATTATCACATTTGAGGTCTCTATGTATCACAGGTGGATTATGGTTGTGTAAATATTCCAAACCACTTAGAATCTGCCGTGCCCAATTTTTTAGTGCTTGATTATCCACTTTCTTATACTTCTGCCTATACCTATACATGTATAAATGTTATCACAAAATATGGATTGCCAATTAATTAGTAGAACATTTGATACATAAGGAGTGGTTGATTAATTGATTACTCTCTAAGGGTGCCTGAGGTGAACAATTCAGTGATGAAGTTGAATGTTTTGCCATTGATATCAATCCAAGAACCATAGAAGATCATCATGGATTTATGGACGAGGTGCTTAAGGAGATGAACCTCTGAATAAAGTCGTTGAAGTTGCTCTGGTGAATGACAAACATCACCAAGTTTGACTTGGTTCCAAGCCACTTCAATCCCAAGGAACTCATCAAATGCTCTATATACAGTTTTCATAGCTCCTGTGCCGAGAATGTCCTTGAACTACAAGCAACAAAATCATAATAAATCACACAAACTCTATTTAACTGCTCAAATTAATAGTATTCTAGTAAAAATCAAGGTTTTAGAATGCAGTAGCAGTCAAATGCTGCTAATTAAGGCGACTTCAATTGCAACCGTGTTTAGATAGATGAAATATATCAAAAACCTTAATGCAGTTGTCCAAATTATGTTCACAAGCTTTTTCGAAAACTCTCTAAAAAACGTAGAAAGAGACCTAAACTCGAAATAACTTCCAATGTGTATAAACTTAGAAGAGTGAAAAATTGTTATTTAGGTCTCTTTCTTCATTTCCCCCCCATCCCACAATTTTGTTCCTTTCTCCTTTATTTTAATCTCTTTCTAGCTCATGGAAAAATAATAATAACTTCCACATATATACCTCTTTTCTATAAACTATCATTATATTGTTTGCTTAATTTAAACAACTATCTAAATAAACTTTTCCAACTCATTCAGAAACCATGCTAGTTGTAATTGAACACATTAATTGAAGCAGAAACAACCACCAATTCATTTCTAAACAATTCAATGACTTTTTTGCATAGCACATCAAAGAGTAAAACATAATTTATTTATTTTTAAAAACTTTGGTATCGGATCTAAGACCGACTAATAAGTATATGATGAGAGAACTTACACGTCCATATCGACCAGATGGATCGGTTTCAACATATCCAAGGGGAGCTTTAATCCCACCAGAAGTGCAAAATCTCCCCTTGTACATTATTTTATTTATAGCAGCACACAATTAATCCATCCAAGATACAATGTCTATTAATATAGAAATGTAGATAATAGAAACTTAGATTTTTTAGCAACAAAAGAATGTAGTTATATATACTCTCATAGGAGAAGACACCAAGTTGTAATACCCTTGAGTAGACAACACTAACAATAACACTAAGTTTCATCATTGTCATTTCAACAACTCCATGTGAAAAATTGTAGACGTGGTTGTTAACTATTGGTTCAACAATGTTAAGAGGAAGAAAATACAAGAAAAGAGAGACAGAGAGAGATAACACACTAAGTTTTGTATAAATCAGACATGTGAGTAATTAAAGTATAAAACAATAATGTTTTGTGAGTTATTATGATATGGAATGAGACCGTACCATATAATGTGATTAATGACTTGGGGGGTTTGATTAATTTGTATATAGCTGGTGCTTGGTGTAGTATAGATAATTGTAGACAAAGTGTGTTTGAAGAGAGTGAGAAGTCTCTTCAGAAAATGAAAAGACTATATAAAGTCATAGGAAAGAAACTTGGCTTGTAAATTTGAAGAAAAAATTGGCCATGCTTTGATGAAAATATTTGTGGATATGATCATAGCAAGGTTTTATGATTGAAGGACAAAAAGAGAGAGACTCCCAAGGTAGAAGGATTTCATGTATGCTTTTAATGGAGGTAGGGAAAAAAGAAAGTAATTGTGTAAGAAAGTTGGTGGGTGACTTGCTAATGAAAGATACTACACCCTCTAGCTCTGGTCACTACAAGCAAAAAAAAAAATTTAAATTTATTGGATAATTCATTTATCTCATCTATAATATAAATCATATATAGTTATTCAATAAACCTAAAAATTAGTTTGTTACCTTTCATTTTGTAGTTATGTACTATGTTCTCTTTCATGAGAGGGATTTAGAGGATATTATAAAGTTTGAATAAAATTTTGAAGGGTTTTTAGCCTCTTTGTAATAAAAAAAATAAAATTTTGAAAGAATTGTTTCTAGGGGTGTCGTCGGTGTCAAACTAAACTTCAAGGTACTTAAAAATTTACCTACAAAGAACTTATTATTTTATTTTTATCTACCAAAAATATATTTGATCATAGTATATGTCAATATTGATATCTTTTTCTATATACAATTAAATATCGTAGAAAAGTGGATAGATAAACAAATTTATTTAATGGGGATAAACAGTCATGTTTTCTTTTCTTTTTTTGAAAGAAAGAAGTCATGTTAGCATCTTTTTGCTAGTATGCATAAAATAAGGAGAATGCCTAATAAAAAAGTTGTGTAATTATTATTTAATAAAAAATAACACTTTATATTTTTAAGACAATTTTTATTTATGAATTTATTAACCAATATCATAATATAATTCATAAGTGCACTCATTTTAGGGTATCCATATGATTGTCATACTCAATGGATTGTGTGACTTCTGTCTGCACCTCTCATTTGGCTCCCAAACTTTGCTCACTTTTTGCCAATAATGAAGTTAATGATTTGGCCTTTATCGACATATTGCAACGACAACAATAAATGGCCAATTGATCATGCATAACCTTTGCACTTTTACTGCTGTCAAGATAATCAACACCAACATTGAATTGCTCTTGGCTATTGCTTCTAAAAGCGAAGACAACGGTTGTTGTTATGTGGTGGAGAGATCATGCAAAGACTACTCACGGCAGATAAACAAACACAAAATGAAAGCGGAAAAAAATCTTTAACCAATCATTCAAATTTGTATTTCACATTTTATACTTTGACATGAAAATGGGGAGAAATATCATAGGATAAAAATAACAGAACAAAAAAAAATTGAGTTATTTGAATTATTGAAAAGAAATAACATAAGAAAATTAAACTTCTTTCTCCACTAGTTTAAATTTATCAAAAATTGAAATGAAAGAAAAAATAAACCACTCCTTCAATCAATATAGTACATATGTTTTTTTAAGTTTGTTTCTTTTTTTTTTTTTTTTTGTCAAGTAACTTAGTGGCTAGAGCTCACACAATTTAATTGTGGAGAAGTGGAGTGTCCGGAGTTCGAACCCCGGTCCCTGCATATAAAATGCAATATCCCTACCAGCTGAGCTAAGCTTCTTCTTCTACTGAGTTATGTTTATATCTCTGGTTTTTTTTATTTATTTTTAAAAAAAAATGAATTTCCATTTTCAACTAAAAAAATTAATAGATAAAGTTATTTATTTATGTCTCTTTTCATAAACAAGTGTAAAATAATTGATAACATTTACTCAAAAAAAACTAATAATAATTGATAAGATAATTATATATACTCCTTCTGATTCTTTTTATAAGAAATGGGTCAATAAAATTTTAAAATATATATATATATATATATATATATATATATATGTATGGGTCAATAAAAGTTGATTTGATTCATACATCCATATCTTATGATCCATATATCTTTTATAAAAATGACGTCAAAAGGGAATGTTTTATAAAATTGATAAAAAAAAGTAGTTAATTAATATGATATTGAAATTGAGAAATAAATGAAAATAATTGTTTTCTCTAAAAAAAATTAGACCATTAAAATGGAATCAATGGAGTCCTATGTAATGAGTATAATGAAGATCACGTGCTCTAATATGTGTGGGTGTTAGGGCAGATGCTAGTAGAAACATGGGGTAGCTTTGGCTACCCCAATTTTTATTTTTTTTTATTTTGCTTTAATAAATATGTATGTTTTATATTTTGCTGTCCCAATAATATAGATTTAGTTATTTCAAATAAATTTATTTGTCTAAAAGTTGGTAGAAATATGAAAGTTAAAAGAGTATCATGTGACTAGAAGTTTATTTCGACACTTCTAGTCTCTTTAGCAACTACAAAGAGAGTTTTATTAGCAATGCGTTTTTTGCAAATAACTTAATTGTTTGCATAGAAAATGATATTACTTATGTGTTTATGCAAAATTAATTATAGATAAATTTGTCTTTTTGAAACATTGTTGAAGTCAACATTTTTATATACTTATTGTCATTTTTTGTTTTTTTAGTGTTTTTTTACTTTATATTCGTATAAGTAAAATTATTGTGCTTTTTTGCTTATAAGTTGATTTAATATATTAATTTTAAAAAATATATATATTTTTCTTATATATTTGACCCCTCATAAATTTATTGCTAGTTTCGTCACAACAGATGAGATGATTCGGCCAAAACAAGGAGATTGTTTAAATTCATAATGTCTATACATGGTCGAAGTTTTTCCATTTGACTTGGGGGCTGGTGATAGAATCTATGAAGAATAGACTTTTTTTTAATACAATGAAGAATAGACTTTTTGGTGGAATTGTGGAAGTTGAAATCATACATGCATTGTTGTCTAGCATGTGAACAAAATGGGATAAAGACCGTAAATTTGTTGCAGTTATCAAACAACTTTGGAAAATTGATTTTGAAATCATCACAAGTTGTCTCAATTATGCGAAATAACAAATGAGAAATGATAAATGGACACACTTTTTTAGACACCATGGGCAATTTGGACTTTCCAACCTTAAAATGTGGGCATTGTTGTAAATACTTCTCACTCCTCATCTTCCTCTCTTCTCTCTGCGAGTGCAGAACTCACTCCCCATCCTCCTCTCTTCATCTCTTCTTCCTCCTCAACACTTACCACCATAAACTTTCTTCTTTTCTTGTACCTTCTCTCTTGTCTTCCCCCACCATCCTCCTCACCTCCGTCCAACACCAACCACCATCTCTCTCTTCTCTCTCAGATCTAGATATCACGCCACCGACACCATCCTCTTCTCCCTCCTTCGCCGGATATCCGTTCAGCCGTCATCCAAGACCCATCATAGTCCGTTTTGGACCTCCACCGCCGGCGACATTCACACCACCATCTCCTGTTGTTTATCTTTCATTCATTCTAGATCTCTTGCTCATTTGTATTTCTTTGATTCAATTTGTGTTGCAGAGCCGAGGAGAATGAGCGGCCGGCCACCGAGTTGAAGAGCCGGTGGTGGTGGTGTGAAAGAGAAAAGAAATAAGGGTTGCAGGGAAATGAAAAAGAAAAAATAACTAAAAAAACAGCAAGAAAAATTGAGTATAAAGTAACAATGTTAAAAGAAGGAAAATACAGTATAATTATACTATGGTGTATGTATTGTGTCACAAAAAATGTGTTCAGTTATCATCTCTCATAACAAATTAATCTCTGAATTTGTTAAATGTCAATCAAGTTAGTTCTTCTGTTCAATTGGGGTGTTAACGGTGCTGACGTGGTCGTTGACCACTCACATGGGTTGTCGTGTCTGATGCCACATATGCAGAGACTAATTTGGCTGATAGTAACAAACATTTCAAAGGACCAAATTGATTGATTTGCAGAAAATAATTTGTCTTTCTTCCCCAACGACTCTTTCTTCTCCAAATATATAAAATTGAACCCTAATTATACTATCTGTAATCTACACTCCAAAATCCACAAAATTTCTTCCAATAATTAGTGGTAAGGTTTTTCCCCAATTCAAAAAACTTCAAACCCTAATTTTTTTTGTATTGAATCTGAAATCCAAAATCCCCAAAATTTCTTCAAGCAAAACTATTGAAATTTAATCCAAAATGATGTGGGGTGGGCATATGGGAAAAAACAGTTATGAAAATCGAGCTTCATCTACAAGCTCCATGTTTAATGGTGATGTGAGAATGCTTGAATGTTGGTGTGCTAAAATTTGTGTTGTAAGAAAAGTCAATACTGTATAAAACCCAGGAAGGTCTTTATATGCTTGCCCTCTACCAAAGGTTTGTTTAGCTATTAAACATGTGATGTCATCCTGGTTTGAACAACACCTCATTGATTTTGAATTTTCTTTTGTACATGATGATGTTGAAAATTGTGAATTTTTTGTTTGGGTTGATGAAGCTGAAGAACTAGGATACTTTAAAAACAATGAAATTGGTCCTGGTCATGGAAGAAAGACAAGATTGATGGAGAAGGTTCAGTCCAAGGTTAAGGCTAAGGCTAAAAAGTGGCAATGAAGAGGTTTGGAGTGCAAGGTTGATGGACAAAGTTGAGTGTGTAGGAAGTGAGCTTAGGTTGATTAAGTTTTTGATAGTCATAATTTGCTTGTTTGAGTTTTTTAACATGATATTGTATTGTTCTAGGCATGTGTAAAGTTCTAATGAAAAGAGGTTGAAGATGAATGAAATATAACATTTATGTAATAATATTATCATCAAATTAGTCCCTGAATTATTTGACTAACTATCAAGTCGATCCCTACTTTATATTAAAAACCCATCAAATAAGTCTCTGAATTGTTTAATCAAATATCAATTTGATCCTTGAAGCATATGGGTACAAAATAAAGTAAAAAAGTCAGAACACACAACTTGAACTTGAAATATTACATAGGCAAAAGTCATAGGTCATAAGTCTTAAGTCTGAAATATTACATAGGCAAAAGCAACCCAACTATGGGGCATTAACAAGTCATAAGTCTTAAATAAATATAGGCTAAAGGAAACCCAACTATAGGGCATAATTCAAACAAGTCTAAATATTACAAATCCAAAAGCATATTTTAAACTCTATGAAGCATCACTTTATTGAAAATCCGGAGGTTCGTATAAACTCCATGAATTTAGGATCGGATGAACCATAACTTGAATATGTACTGTAACACCCATACTAAACTATCTAAAATATTTAGAAGGGTATTCAAGATAAATACTGGATACATTAAAATTTACAGCAAAATATCTTTTCGGATGAATACATCTCCAATACAAGTTCGTACATCCAAAAATATAACATCCAACAAATATATACTTATGCTACAATACTGGCTACATATGAAAAATATCTAAGACTGGTACGAATCCTGTATATAAAGGTAATCATCCGGCTTCCTCCTGCTGATCTCCGACACGAACCTTTCTGCTTGCAAACAATCTGCTTATCTAGAAATAAATAAAGGGATTAGGGTGAAATTAATAAATTATGTTGTAGTATTAATGTATCAAGTACTAAGTTAACGCGCATGCTAAATATTTTAGATAGTTTAGTATGGTTGTTACATGTACTCTAATAATATTAGGGGCAATTGGACGAGCTGGTGCAGGACCCTTCATTGGTGTTTGCTTAGGCCTAAATTCTCTAAAATTTTCAAGTGCTTCGTCCAAACACAAGGTCGTTGATCACTAAACATTTCAAAATCGCTCACTTGACTCAAAAAACCAATAAAAGTTACGACTAAATCAAATTTTACACACAAAAACAACCGATCAGAGTTAGGATACCATCCGGAGCGAAATTGAGATTTCTCTTACAAACCGAATATTCACGGGCCATACCACCTCAGTCCAATCAACCAGCCCAAAACGTACAATAGGAGTCAACTTTGGAGCTTACCCGAAGCTACCGAGTTCAAAGTTCAGTTCGTAGCTAATTACCAGCCATGGCTACAACCACCGTGAAACCGCTTCTCTCACCACCGTCGCTATTACTTCTTCTTCTATTCTCGTCGTTAATTTCAATCTCTCTCGCTTACAAACCCAGCGACATCGTCCCGATGAGTCGCATGGGTCAATACCACTCAGTTCGTCTCTTCAATCGCGCATTTCTCTTTTCTCCATTTCTCTTCCAAATGACACCGTTTCATCTCGTTTTTCTTTCAATTTGCAGTCGAGAACCGTGTGGCAGGATCTCATTGGTCGCCATTGTCCCATCTTCGCAGTGAATCGTGAGGTACGCGAACGCGTCTTCTAGTTTTTTTTTTTCAAATTTGGGGTTTTTTAACCTAATTTTATTTTTTGTGCTGTATGGTTATTGTGATTTGTAATTGATTTTTCCTGTGAATTGGATTTTGCAGGTTTTGATCCCGATACCGAAGCCAACGGGTTACACTGGAGCTGATCCTTATAAAATGTGAGAAATTTGTTTCAATACAATGTTTGAATTTGCTTGATTTATGATGATTTAGCTTTTAATTAAACAGAAAATTGTTTTAGTTCGAAATGCACTAGCTATGAAGCACAAACACTGATAAGTTGACACCAGTAATAATTTGAGAAAACTGACATAAGTAAATTATAATCACATGTCTCGGTGTTACTGTGTTAGACAAGTGTTGGACACTAGACATGCCTTTGATCAGAAGTGTCGGTGCTATATAGTGCATTAGGCAAGTAGTAGTTTGAAAAAAAGGTATTTGATTCAGGTGCATGATGCAAAAGTTGAATGATTAGGTTTTCATTCCAACTATAATTAGAATGGAATAATAGATTAGATTGAAATATGGAGAAAATGTGTCAATTCAGAATGGTTTTAGTAGGAAAAGTGTGTCAAATCAGAATGGTTGTAGAGTTTTAGCTTGATTAGTTAGAGTTATTTGCTAGTAAGAAATGGTGATTTTTTTTGTAGTGTGCATTGATGAGAGACGTGCCCGTAAAAATGGAACGGTTGTAGTAGGAAATTAAAGGAATAACAAAACGATGAAATGAAATGTCTGGCAGTTGTACTATTTATACAATATGGGGGAAAGTATTGTTGTTTTCTGAATTTTTGGGACTTCCTCGTCCCTTCTCTTAAACTGGAGAAGAAATTTGCGTTCTGATTTTATTTTATAATTTATATGCAGATCATTTCAAGTTGGAAGGGAGAAGTTTTATATCCCGTGGCTTCTAGTAGTAAATCGGAAAAGTACAGAGGTTCCAATGATTGATATAGAACTGGTAATTATGTGTTTAAGACAGGTCATGTATATCAAATTGTGCAATTTAGTCAATTATTGTACTATATTATATGAGTTCGTAGATGCGAAACAATGAAACAGAGACATTAGGAAGTGGATTAATTGCAATCTTAATGTCGTGCAGAAATATTCAGGAAGTGATTTGCTTGGTGTTACTGCAAAAGTTTTGGATATGCCACATCACTGTACGTTGTTCTTCTCTAATACAATTTATAAAAATGTAATTAAGTCTTTATATACTACTTACTGGTTTGAGTTTTCCGACATCTGGCCAAGAATATTATTCTCAGTGTTTGCTTGTGACTAAAACTAAAAAAAGATAGAAAGAAAATGAATGAATGACCCTGAGTATACTAATAGAAATATTATTCTATCCTAGAAGTAGAAAGTGTAGATTATTATATTATCTATTGATTGAATTGAATGAATGACTATGCACCATTTAAAAATGGGCTAGTGGAAGCAAAGCTATGGAACTTAGGTATTGGTATTTTCTTGAAATGAAATTGTGTGACCTTATTTCGTTCTTAAAAAAAAGATGGGCTGCTGACCTATGTTTATAGAAGGAGAGGAATAAAACAAAAAGATGGACCTAGGAGTAGAGAAGGCCTGTTTGGGTATTGGTGGGAGGATATAGGGTATGGGCTAAGAGGGAAAAGGGACATTGGAGGATCTTAGGCCTTTGGCTAGGACAGGAGTTCGGAGAGTGTTTGTGGTGTCAAGCCTTGTTTTCTTCTGTTCCTTTGTTTTGGTTGTATACAGGTTTTGAAGTCTCTTTTTCGGGGTTAATATCTATTTTGTTAATCTCGAATAGCGGCTTCACTGTTGGCATGCAGAATAAAGAGAAACAGAGCTTTGCTGAAGAAGAACAGTAGAAGAACAGGTTCGCGCTTGTGAAGAAGAATGTAATAGGTCATTTGAAGCAATACAAATTGACCAATACACCCTTAAAAAATAAACATAATAATTTAAAAAGGATATTTGAGAGATTTTGCATGCGAACCCTAAAGGAAGACGCGAACCTGCGGTTTTGACGTAATTCATGGCCATGACCTGCACTTCTTGAATGCAGTTCTCCGGCCGGACGCGTTGCAGTGGACCTCACCGTCACGCTGCGACTCCACAATCACGCGTGAATGCGGTACATTTGACAACATAGGTTATTATTCAGTTGAACGTTTCTGGTGTGTGGAACTGAGCTACATTATCTTTGTGTAAATTTCTGTTGAAATTTAGATTATTTAATCAGTGAACTACTGCCAATGTTATGTGCTGGAAGTGCCAAAATATGTGTTTGTATACTGTTTGTGGATCTAAAAGCTTTTTTATTTAATGTTCCTACAGTTTATATGAAATTTATCTACATTTTATTTTTAATGTTCTGTTTCCTCTAAAATTGTTTTTATTTAATGAATTACAAATAAGCTGATACCTTACACTTTGATAAATACCAATATACCTTCAGTCATATACATTTAAGAGAAATATTAGGCAGTGTTGACTTAAGCTATGCTATTATAACAGATTTTTAGGCTTTTATTGTTCTAAAACATTTGTGTTGGATTTACAGATGTTGAAATTCATCCTGAGATCGGTAAACACTTCTGGGATGTTCAACATTGGCCAAAGCATATACTTGCCCGATACACATGGTTGGTGTTATTTGATTTACAGCTCCTTCTCTCTGGTTTATTTATTTTGAACTCGATTTATTTCTATTTCTCTCTGGTTTATTTATTTTGAACTCGATTTATTTCTATGAAGCATCTTCCATTTGGTGGGTTTATAATGCTAGGACTTTTAATTATTTTTGCAATCTTGTTTTTCCAGTAGTGTTATTCAACTGGATTTTTATTTGAGTTTTGTTACACTAGTACATGACCGGAGTGTTGCGATGAATATGTGAATATGCAAGGTAAGATAGGATTAGGAATTTAGGAGTAAAAGTATTAGGGTGGTAGAGTCTCCTTAGATGGTTTGGACATACGTGGAAAAGACTTATCATCAAGGAAGGTATAATAGATGAAAGATGTTTCAATAGTTAAATATAAAGAGAGACTGAAAAACCTAAAAGGAAAATCATTAAAAATATTTAGATATAATTCGTTTATCATTAGACGTGATTTATGATAGAACAAGAACACTGTCGTTGTTTGAGTAGACGGAACTTAAAACCTTTTTTTAATGAATTAGCAAACATATTGGAAATTAAGGGTGGCACAGTTACTGTCACTACACAGTCATCTTTTTTGTTCTTTAGTTTTGGTTTGCAGTGTACAAAACTTAGTGATACTGTCAATTGTTGTCCATTTATTTACACGTAGACCCTAATAGCATTCTCCAATCCTAAAATTGGAGTGATTTTTAAGCATTAGAGTGATCACACTCTCAAATGTTTTGGGTCAGTGGAAGATGGATGTATAAACTTTCTGTATTTTTACCATTTGAACTTTGAATTATATGCTGTAGAAATTTAGTATTCTCATTTAAACTTTGTATATTATAGCTTGTAGAAAAAATTGCTGAGTTTGCATTTTGATGTATTTCAGGAAAGAACATTCCGAGATAGATGTAACTTCAGGATTTTATGTTCTGTTTGGTTCAGGTAAATAAATATCATTCTTGCCTTCATTGATATATTTATAAAGATGGGGTATCTTGTTAGCTTTCATTTTGTTCTTGCAAATTAACTTCCATTCTGTCTTACCAGTCCATGGACAAGTGACTTGTGAGTATTTCACTCATATTGGTAACTTATATTTGTTTTGTACTCCCTCCGGTCTCAATTATAAACAATTTTTCACTTTTTACATTCATTAATATAGACCACATATATAATTTATTCAATGAATCTAAAAAGTGAAAAGTTGCTTATAATTGAGACGGAGGGAGTATTTTGTAAGGGAACTTCTAAAGAACACCAATAAAATATCACTCACCATAATTAGATAAATAATTTTAAGAGAATGCTAACCATTGCCCTTGGGGCATTGGATAAGGGGATAAAAATAGAAATATAGTATTGGAAAATGGTGAAAAGTGATAAATTTAACTTTTTAAAAGTCAAAATATTGTTGAAACCAATGCAAACATGCTACTTTTGGCTTCCTTAACCATTGTCCTGAGGGCAATGGTTAGCAAGACCCATAATTTTAAATAAACAGTTCAAATTTTGATATATTCCACGTCTACCCCAAACACACCAATTTGGTGCTGACAGATATACCTGCAGCACAACTTTGTTTTTACTATTGATTTGACTGATACGATTTAAGGTTGTTTTAGCAAATGAATGAAATTACTTGAAACATTCTATTTCAAAGCAAGGCGGCCTGATCATTATGTAAATGAGCAAGTTGCATTTTACCTAGAGAATACATTTTTGTTGCTGCTATTTATTATAATATTGTCCAATGGATATGCTCAGGGCTCTTGCTGTCTTTCATCCTCTCAATCTACACATTGCAATCTTCACGTGACAAATTGGAAAGGTATTTTATTCTTTCTTCAAGGCTATTGAAAACAATTTTTTTGTTGTCCATTTACAACCATACTTTCTTTTTTCCAAAAAACAAACCCATAATTTCTTCGTCTTGAATTGCCAGATTTGTAAGGGAAACGGTTGCTGAAAGCAGCATCCCTGTTGGAGAGATAGCAAAAGTTGAATGATATCCCCAATCTCGTAATGAAATTGATAAGATCAGTTGGTGTTGAGGAGTTCTTGCATACACAGCTATGAACCAGTCATTTCATTTCTTGATGGAGGTGAGCGCGGGGACAAGAGCTGTGAAGTGAGTAGCACAAAATGTTGATATTGAATATATTACAATTCATATGGAAGGCTGGATCTGTAACATCATATTTAAAAATGCTTAAAAGCCTATACAAAAACAAATCAAAACGTAGCTTGTTAATCAGAGTTTTAAACTCCTTTATCATTGAACTTAATTTCATTATTGAATTTTGCTCGTCTTGAGATGATTATTTTCTTCTCCTGTGGTTACTATCTGGTCGGCCTAAGTCATTCACTGCAAATCAATATTAACATTTATTATTTTAGAAGTTTTTTTTCTTTCCAGAAATAGTAATAACAATATAAAATTTTTAGGCTAGACATTTCATAACACTAAACATTACAAACTGTGACAAGCAAGAAAGTTGATAGTAGGCATCATCACATTAACTACTCAAAACATACTGTAATTTAAGGAGGCATCAAATGAGTGGCTTCCAAAATATTAATAGAAGAACTTCAAACTAAGCCATCGAATCAGTTGGGTGGCACATACTGTAATGGTAGCAGTTATCCACTGTAAAAATTGACATTTAATTTCTGGGAAATTTCCATGTTGTCTCCGTAGTATTCATTTCATAATTTTTAATAGACCCACTCTTTCTCCTTATCAATTAAATCTTTATCAGGTCTTAACTGTTTGATATTGTTTTGTTTGCCCAATTCAAGGTCAGGTTACTGTATGTGTATCTATAAGGATTGTGTTGGATCTTATGTTTTGAGATTCCTATGATTCCTAAACTTTGTTATGATTTACATGTTTCAGTTTTGATTGATTTTATTGATCCATGCTTTTTATTTCCAAGAAGGTTTGATTGTCATTTACCAAGTTAATTGATTGATTGACTGCTGTACCACAATTATTAAACAGAACTGTACAATTAATTGGCCTCGAGGATTGTTTACAACCAAATGTAATCCCTTATTACTAATCTGTATGGGTTACATTACAAGCTTGTTCTCTCGATAGTTTGTCAAAAATTGAATTGAATGCACGACGAAAGAAAGTTGGGAAAATGTATAGGGAAATTTAGGGCACATGTGTATTAACTAATAATGCACACAAACAATAGTTTTAGTGCATGTGATTGACAATGAGTGGAGTGGAGAACACGTTTTATTGAATAATCGGAGAACATGTCAAGAATTAGCATAAGTGACGGTCTATATCGCCTTTGTTTCTTAGTGGAGGAAAAATTAAAAAAGGAAGGAATTGGGCGAAGATAATTTTGGTAAGCCTTTTTACTTACAGTTATTCGAAGATAATTTCCTTGAATTTGATTGTTTGACCCTTTTTTAGGGGATGGTTTAACCCATTTAAAATTGATGTTTACTTTCTCCGTATTTTATTATAATTTGTTTTAATATTTTTACACATATTAAAAAAAGAGTATATAACATCAATTTTTATTTTTTTTGAGGAATCAAAAATGAAATATATATAAACACACCAACAGAGACGCCTCTCTAGTATAAGACGTACCGAAGAGGACGCTCAATACAAAGATCCTGTCAAAACAATTTACACAAGGAAGCAGTCAGTCGATACCCAAACAAGCTAACTGGTCCGACCACCATTGCCGAGAGCCAAAAACAAAATCGACATTATTTGCCTTCAACCATCAGTATGAATGAAACTTAACTTTTTTAATAAGCTCCGCATTGAGAGTGTGAGAACTATTAAATAGTCTATTATTACACTCATTTCACACTATCCAAACACAAAGTAACTAAAAAAGTTGGAGAAAAGATTTTTGCTTCCGAAATGCACCCAAGTAGTTAGTAAACTGTAAAAAGTGTGCATGAAGGTTATTATGATCAACCTTCCTAGTAAAATGAGTAGTAAAATCGAAGTATGTTTTACTTGAATATATCTATAATTACCAATTCAGACATATTAATTTATCTATTTTAAGAAAATGGCACTCATTTCTGACTTTTTTTCGCTGAACATTCATTTCTTACCAAGTTACGTTTACTTGGCACATACTCTACTTTTACCTTTTTATTTTTTCCTAAATCAGTCACTACTCTTGTTACACACGATTTGCATAATTGAGGAAAGTCCATGTCTTTTAAAATTTGAAAAGGATGTATGTATTATTTAAGCAAGTAGTGTCAAATAAGCATACTACAATATTCCCTTTATTTAAAATAAAGGGTCTCTATATTTTTAATATATAGTTGCAAAATTTTATTAACGTGAAATGCACTTGCATGCAGTTTTTTTCTTTTTTTTTTAATTTAAGATATTGACACTCCATCCAATCAAATAGTGACAATGCATTATGTGTAGATCAACTATCCACTATCAGATTGTAAGAAGAAAAAAAAACTATCCACTATCGAGGCAAAACATATTATTAAGATAAAAAAAAAAAAAGAAAGATCATGAAGTCACAAAAATTGCACAGATTTACATGGTCTTTTCTTAAGACCACAAGGCGTAACAACACCAATAACTATGTGTGTTTCTTTTGAATCCATTTTATACCTTCCTATAAATTATTTTTTGTCAAATATTTAACGTTAGGTATAAAAGGTAGTATTGAGTTAGCAACTGGATTGAATTCTATAAACATGATTCTAGAACTTCTCATTTATTTTATGATACCCAAAAAATCATTAAAATCATGGAACGGTGCTAGATTAATGAACTCAAATTTTCAAAGTTGGAAACCATTACTTAGTCTTGCATTGCCCAGTTGCATTTCAATTTGTTTGGAATGGAGGCGTTATGAGATAGTAATGTTTTACTATATGGTTTGTTACTCATTAGCTTTTGTTGTCTTTATTTCTGTATTTCTTTTAATCAATCATAATCTCTTGTCTAAGTAATTTATTTTAATTATTTATTTATCATTATCTTTTATCTAAAATACACCGATAACACTAATAGCACTAAAAATCAATGACACCTAAGTGAAATATTTCGTTGAGGGCGACATTGAGTATAAAAATTGGCCACTCGTTAGGTGCAACCGTACAGGATAACCAACGTGTGCAAAAGTTACGGTAACATTGTAATTTTTGTTGCATTTTTATTTCGTGACTTAGCTATTGTTCTATTTATCTTCCAAAAGAAAAAACAATATTGTTCTATTTTGTGCTTTTATTTATGCGTATCAATTGAGGGGTTTGTGGTTTGAAATGTTGGCAACACGGATTTCTTGTTTTTGTATGATGATGCAGACATTGGTTCAAATCGATTGGGGAGTAACAATTAACAAACTAAATCAGTTGATTTTTTTATCAATAGAAAAATAATTACCAAATAAAATTGATTATACCGGTTTAATATATAATGATTTTGTATCTAAAACGCAGCCAACATTTAATTAAATTTAAAATAAAGTAATTTTACTTTCGTATTATTATGAGGTTCAAAAAGGTCTCATCTTAAAAATTTTCTCAAAGCTTAATATGTGTTGGACCAACCATAAATATAATCATATAAAATCAATCTAACGAAGTTTTTTTCATTATAATTTAATGAAACTAAGTGGAATTCAATTGTAATAGGACCTTATGAAATGACAAGAACCACCTGGATTTCTCTCAAGTGTCCTTTATGAGAGATGATTTTATACTTTAGTTCAAAATTATACTCATTCAATTCACAATGAGGTGGTTAATCAAAGTTCCTCCTAATATTAATGACTCTTTTCATTGTTGCTAATGAATAACCTTTATGGGAGGTGTAACCCAGAATGAAGTTCGTAAAAGGAATAATACTTTTAGGAAAATGCTAACTAGTGTTCTATGGATATTGGTTAAACAATTTTGAATTGACCACTCTAATTTATGGCTATCATCTTGCAAACGATTTTTTTCTACGCTAATGTTAACTCTGAGGTTGGCTCTTGCCACTCTTATTCAAAGGAAGATTCTCCCCTCCCCTACCTTGTAATGCATTCTTGACGAGGCTTCAAACCTCCTTAAACACTCTAACTAACACACTTTGATTCAACTTATCACCAAAGATTCCGAGGTATTTTTACTTAAAATAAAGATATTTTACTTTGTACTACTATGAGCTTAAAATGTCTCATCTTAAAATTTGTCTCATTCAATTCATTGTGAGTTGGTTAACCGAAGTGCCTTATTGGGTTCATGGTCCTGTTGCTTATAAAGTTAATATTGATGACTCTTTTCATTCTTGCTAATGAATAACTTTTATTGGAGGTTTAATGAGGAATGCAACTGATAAAATGAATAATATTTTTAAGAGAATGATAACTAGTGCCTCAAAAGCATTGATTAAACTATTTTAATTTGACCACTCTAATTTATGACTATCATCTTATGAACGAGTTTATTTCCACACCAATGTTAACTTTAAGGTTGACTCTTTGCTGATCGCCACTTTTATCCAAAGAAAGATTCTCCTATCCCCTACCTTGTAATGCATTCTTGACGAGGCTTCAAACCTTCTTAAACACTCCAACTAACACACTATTCAACCTATCACCGAAGATTGCAGCAAGTGTGTTGATTATATTGCTTCTCTCGATCGTTTCACCTTTTTTTAAAATATTTTAGTCGTCTGTTGAATGCTCTTCTTTTTACTAATTGTAGTACCTCAAGTAATCCTTTTTTTTTTGTAGTGTCCGAGGTTCGAACTCCAAACATTGTATATATTATACATTGTTCCTACCAACTGAGCTAAACTCACGATTAGTCTCAACTAATCCTCTTATTCAACATGAACTAAACTCAATTTCCAACAAACAAAAAATAAATTTGTTATTATATATGATTACAATATAGTACTACTACTAAATATAATATAATAATGTAAACATATTTGTCACGAGGCCAAATAGAGAAGGTTATACATGTCCGTACATAGTGCCCCATTCATACATATCCGAATCCGAAAACATCCTCAACTCAAACCATCTCTGTTCTTTTTCCAATGTTCTCCACGTGTCATCTTTCCATTAGCTCCCTTTTTCTTTTCCTTTTTTCCACTCACGCACATTACCATTATTAGTCCACACGCACGCACCCATAAACAAAGAACAATATACTCCAAATATCTTCTTCATCAAAATTCACTTCATGTGTGTCTGTTACAAATTCATCTACTTCAACAAACATAACATGTGTAACTAACTCTACGGTATGTCTTTTTCAATTCTTTTGTTTCTATTTTCAACTCTCTCTTACTTACCTATACCAATTTTATAGGAAAAATATTATTTATTTATTAATTTTTTTATTGGGGTTTGTTTTTTCTTTATTAATATTATTTTTTTGTTTCTTTAGATGAACTGCACCGAAAGGTCTTGTGCTTGTAACTGAAGAGTTTGAAACAAAGGAGCATATGCTAGCTACTTTTAAGGGTAGGGGAAAGAAGAAATTTATTATGGATTATTTTAATTTTCATCTATGATGTAATAATAATAATAATAATAAAGTTTGTATTTTTATAATTTTATTATTGTTTTTGGTTGGTAAAGTTTGAATTTTGAACAAGTTATGCTTTTGGGGTTTCATTTGTGGAAAACAAGATTAAGGGCAAGTTTGGTTTTTGTTTTGTTGTAGTTTGAAAATTTTGTGGTGATTGAAATGAGGAATTGGGGTGTAGTTTAAGGTTGTTGCAGAATGAGTTTCAGAGAGAGGAACATAGAAGTTGTTGAAGAGAAGGAATGTGAAAAGTCAGTGAGGTCAAATGGGTCATTAACAAATACTACACAGTTTACAATTGATGAGAATCTTCTGGTTGATCCTAAATTGCTCTTTATTGGCTCCAAAATTGGTGAAGGTGCTCATGGAAAAGTTTATCAAGGAAGGTTAGTTGCAAAGGCTTGTGTGTATAATCTATTTGAGCTTATTTACTAATATAAGCATTTGTGAGATTGTTTGGGAGAGTTTATGGAAATAGCTTATGACATATCTATAAGCTGTTTTGAAATTATTTCCATAATCTCTCCAGTATAGCGTATTTAAACAGCTCATATGAAAACAATTTGACTTTATTTTATCATTTATTATAGAAATATCTTATACATAAGCACTTATATGATAAGCGCTTATTAAGTTGTGTATCCAAACAGGGTCTTATTTGACATGTTTTGGAACTTCAATAATAAGATAATTTATATGCTGTTGACTGTTGATTGATTTTACTTATGAACAACTGACTTAATAATTTTCCAGATATGTAGATCAAATTGTTGCTATCAAAGTTCTGCAGCGTGGGACTACGTCTGAAGAAAGAGCTTCGCTTGAAAATCGTTTTGCACGGGAAGTTAATATGATGTCTCGTGTCCATCATGACAATCTTGTAAAGGTAAATGCCATTGCAGCGATTATCTTTCATGTAGCTATGTTTTACTGAATACTCCATCTATGGTTTCCTCTGATAGAAGATAATGATCTCACTAATTTGATTTTTGTTTCTTTCTATTATTCTTTTTTGCAGTTTATCGGAGCATGTAAGGATCCTCTGATGGTGATAGTTACAGAGCTATTACCTGGAATGTCACTGCGAAAATATTTAACGAGTATCCGTCCTAAACCATTAGACATTCACGTGGCTATAAACTTTGCCCTTGATATTGCTCGAGCCATGGATTGGCTGCATGATAACGGGATCATACACAGAGACCTGAAACCTGGTATTATTATGTATTAGATATTATGTATAAACACTCGGTATGAATTTTGTTATGAATTTCAAGGTTCATGTTAGAACATTGCTATCTATAATAGCAATTGGTAGTAGTTTTTGGCATTAACGACAGAAGTTAAATTGAGGTATATACCGATGAGTTTTAAATTTAACAAGTGTTATGTTTTTGAAACTGTGACAATGCAGACAATCTGTTGCTTACAGCAAATCAGAAGTCTGTTAAACTTGCAGATTTTGGTCTTGCAAGAGAAGAATCGGTGACCGAAATGATGACTGCAGAAACAGGAACTTACCGATGGATGGCGCCAGAGGTATGATGTCTTTTATGGAACGTGGTTTTATTGTTACAACAACCATCCAAAAATGTGCACCAGAGGGTTCAATCAGGATAACAATTTTTCGTGTTTATAATGTATCATTTAACCAATTCTCGTATAATCTTCGCAATGAAAATGTTTTCTGGATTTCCTGACAATACTTTGTATCCATATACTTTCTTTTATGACAAGCTCATCTTTTTTTGCAGTTGTACAGTACTGTAACATTGCGTCAAGGAGAGAAAAAGCACTATAACAACAAGGTTGATGTGTATAGCTTTGGGATTGTTTTGTGGGAGCTACTAACAAATCGCATGCCTTTTGAAGGGATGTCCAATTTACAGGCTGCTTATGCTGCTGCCTTCAAGGTATTAAATTCGAAATAACCGAGTGTTTATTCATCAATTAGCTGATTATATTTTTGCCTCAAGTTAGGAATGTTTATTGTTTGTGTTTTTTCGCATATTTATTCTTTTTGAACCAGGGTTGGTGTCCTAACAAAATGTTTCTGCAAATTTCTCTGCTATGATTTGACGATAGTTGTAGTAGACCTTATTCATGTTATGCATGTCGTTGAACCATTGAAGTTAATATATTAGTTTGCACACTTTCAAAGCAAATTTTTGCAAGTTATTGGGATTGTTGCTATTTGTTAATCATGAAATGATTTGAATTTGAGATTGCAGCAAGAGAGGCCGAAAATTCCTGATGATATATCACCTGATCTTGCTTTTGTCATACAATCGTGTTGGGTTGAAGATCCGAACTTGAGACCTAGCTTTAGTCAGATAATCCGGATGCTCAATGAGTTTCTCTTCACACTCTCTCCACTATCTCCTCCCTTACCAGAACCCGACAATGAACCTAAGGCGGCAACAACAAGTAATAATGGTGCCATTACTGAGTTTTCTGCTCGGAACAAAGGAAAGTTTGCTTTTCTTCGCCAGTTATTTTCTTCAAAAAGGATAAAAAACTAACAGTAAGTGCTAAACCTTTTACACCATTTCGTTTTGCTACAGTATATAAATTTTAGTACATTCATTGAGTAACCTCTAAGGTGACAACTAGAAAGGTTGTAACAGTTTCCACAAAAGAATAGAATGTTGTTTATAGACATTTTGAAAGAGCAAGGAAAAAACAAAAGGGATCGTTTACCATATCTAATTGATCTTGTTGTAAAGGAATACATTGGTTTAGACATTTCCCGTGTTAAGAATTAAACTTTATTTTTAGTTTTGAGTAATTCATTGTAAAGTTGGTTTATGCAAAGGGTGTTGAAAGGTTAGCTTATGCATGATTCGTTTTCAATAGTCAAAAAAATGATGGTGATGTATAGTATGTTAATGCTGTGTAGCGTTGATTCGGCGTTTTCAGACAGTACATGCAAAACAATACAATATAGTAACATAGTTACAAACAATATTTTGATGTGTTACTCCATCTGTTCCAAAATAAGTTTGTCTTCGGTGTTTTTCACATGGATTAAGAAAAGTTATAAATAAACTAAAGAATGTTGTAAGTTTACAAAATTATGCTTGATATTAGTCCAATTGACCTGCTGGTTGTTCTCCATTGGCATATTGATGTAGTTTATTCAAATTGATGGATTTTTGACTTTTGAATGGCATGGTCCTTAGAGAAGATGATATTGATTGATGCATTATTGAGCAAGAAATATTTATGACCTTAGTCTTGTATTTATTTATCTTTAGCATTTGGCTTAAGTGCATTTTTGGTCTGTAGTTTTAAGAAAGAATGATTTTTTTATCCTTTTATTGTATGGTTTCAATTGATTGTTCCCATTCTTTTGCTTTTGGTTTAAGGGCATTTCCCAGAATTATAATTTGAAAAAAAATAGTACTTCTTTTGTGTACAACAATTGAAAGAAATGGAAAAACATCACAACCAAAACCAACTTTTTTTTTGTTGTAAAGTCAACCAAAAGAAATTTAATACATCTTTTGTGGCTGCTAATAATCCACGTTATCTTTTACAAAAAACATCAAGACAAAATATGCATCTTTTGGACAATAGTGCGATCTTAATAAAGCTATGATTTGTTTTGATACATATAAGATGGACTTGTACATGCCTAAATACCTAAGGTCAGATTTCACATTTACTTTTTCTTTTAGATGTCACCTTTTTTGTTGTTGCAAATAGTGTTGCTCCTAATTTATATCCACTGCTTTTTTATTTCTAATCTTATATCTTGTCCTTTTGTGGCTAGTTGGCCACTTATGCATCATAACATTCTCACATTACAATATTGAGCATAATTTATTATAAACTTTTTTTTTTGGTTTGGATTATAATTATTTATTGTATAGTTTCATCAAGCACTAGTGGTAACTTTCTATTTTATATTATAGATTACATAGAAAAAAATTCTCCATTTTCATCCACCTTACTTTAATTACATGCTTTACATCTTCCACCATTTTTCGATTAAATTTGTTTTTCTTTTTGGAAAAAGCCAAAATGATATATAAAAAATTTGGCATAAGATATGCCAAAGAACCATCCATCGGTATAATATTACAACTGACATTTTGCCGTAACAGGCTCCAAACCAATACAAAAATGGTTTCATACTTTTTTTTAGTTTTTTTTTAAACAAAAGCAAAGATTAAGAAGAATAATGATAATTGTACATATGTTTTGTGAAAACTTCTAAGACAATTTTTTTTTCCTCTTCTTATTGGTAAATAACAATAGAAAGAGAAAGAGGAAAAAAGATAGTAAAAACGTAATAAAAATATGAGAGAAAGTTGTTAAAAAATTATCATATAAAATAGTTGTACATATATCATTTTTCGAAATGGTAATGGTAACATAAGGTTTTGCCATCTAGGGGGTGTTTGCACTAAGATTTTGCTAAGATTTGTAGTCACCTAGCAACTGCTCTCACATTACATACCAAAACAGGAGCTACCTAAGAGCACCCACATCCATACGATCCGTTTTGGTGGTATAAATGGACCCTACTTAATATACTATATTACTTTACACTTCTCAATTATCTAAACCATTCAACTACATTTTTTAAATATCCATACCACTCATCAAAATTTTTAAAATGGGTCCCATTTAACCCACAATATAACTTAAATTTATATTTTATCTAATTTTTAAAGACAAAAGTGAAGAAAGAAGCATAGCATTGCAGTACCACCGGGTCAATTTGGCAACCTTGATTTAGAGCTAATTATCCATGCTATCAATGCCAATCTGACAGTGTCATTAGAATTTGTGTGGCTACCACCGATATTTATGCTCTAATCTCCCATTCTAATTCATACGATGAATTATGTTAGATCTTGAGTAGTGAGGTTGCTGCAACAGGACTTGTGTAATGAAAGATAAGATGATGAAGACTATTTCACTTGGAGGATTCTTAAGCGTGTGTTTTTCATATTTACACTTACATTCGATTCGTTTCCACCAATCTATGTACATTAGATGCAAGAGGGTATATCGACGAATCCTATTAAAGGTACTTTAGAAATTTTAATGTTGCACATGGTTATTTGACTAGTTTGGAAGGTGATGAATGATAAAACAAAATTCCAACAAAACTTTGAAGGTCATGGAGGTGGTGGATGAGGTACGACATTAAAAGGTTATCTTGGGAATTGGAGTTGATTTTTGGGCAGGAATTCCGGCCTGCCTTGTCTTTATTATGAATGATGCTCCCTCCGTCTCACAATAATAGTCTTTTTAGCATTTTTTCTTTTTATCAAAATAATTGTCACTTTAGAATACTAATGCAGCATTTATTATTTTTTTCTATTATTATACCCTTATTTATTGAATTTCATCCAACATAACTACTTCACTAACTACAATTAATAAGGATATTTTAGTAAATGATATTAATTTTACCATTGAAATCAACACAATTAATCATTT
>Ga0315914_1002203_pt1 | contig 29860 bp, 14 predicted proteins | sample MpolenodulesMG_FD_203920 | JGI IMG/M metagenome (GOLD analysis project Ga0315914, IMG submission 203920) | Medicago polymorpha root nodule microbial communities from Los Angeles, California, United States - elongated nodules | ecosystem: Host-associated > Plants > Roots > Nodule | place: USA...
AGGGGTATAACCAATAAACCATTTTTTATATAAATGAAGGAAAGCACCATTTTTTTTTAATTACAATGATGATGACCATCCACATAAATTAATCAGCTTCCAAATAATTATGATTACATAAAAATCAATAATATAATGTATTTCTATCAACAGATTTTCAGGGATTAAATGTTGGGGTTTGATCATTTTCAGAAGGATATAACGCCTGATACATTTTCCTATCAATTAAATTCCTATAAGGATCCTCCTCCCTCTTCTTGATCAAGTAATCTATGTTTTTCTCAACTTCAGACTTAATCTGCAGGTATAATTGGTTTGCATTTTCTTTGTCTTTTAGTATATTCTCCATGCCTTTCATTCTAATAGGCTTCCCAAATAGATAGTAAAATCGACCCGGCATTTTTGGTAGAACCACTGGAAATGACAGATTTTGGTTTGCCACCTCTCCACTGTACTCATCTCTGAAGGTTGAAAAATATATCTTATTCATTCTTTGATTTACTGAATAAAATCATATTTCATAAATTGAGATGAAGAGTAATTACCTAATCTTAACCGAGTCTCGATTAACATCTCTGAGGTAATCGCTGACAACCGGAATCTTCATTAAGTCGTTGTAGTCAAGCATCATCTGTAAAATTCAATATGAAATGACCAATTAAATATACCAAATTTCATTCCTCTCCACAACAAGGCTTGATTATTTTTATATGAAAACTATGAAATTATGTTAATATTAGATTCTTATTTAGTTAAACTTTATATTTCTTTGAAGCATAATAACCAAAACATTCAACATATGCATCTATGATCAGTATATTAAATGATATATATCATTTGACTCAAGTAGAATGAAAAGTCTAAATTATTATACTTAAAAAAATAAGTTAAGATGTTAAGAGAGAAAAGAAGAAACTTACTTCAGTTATATCATCTTCGCCTACAGCTCCAAATGGCACAATCGTGGCACCGAATCGTGCTGCCATTCTCACAAATTCTGGATGATCAGGCCAAAACAATTTGTACTCTTCACCCTGACATTATAATTTATAGGAGCACATCAGTAGAACCATCATCAAATAATAGTTCGTGTTGATATCTTAAGTTTGACATATAGGCAAAATCAACAGAAACAAAAAATAGTACATAGAGAAGAAAATTAACTAATTTCGATTATTATGTACAAAAGCTTAGTAGAATTTACATTGAAATATTATCCACAAAACTAACCAACATTCTATAAAGTATAGAGAAGGACATGAACTAATTTTGTTAATAATATTACATAGAAAATGTAAGGACATAAAATACCCGTGGATCAAAAATACGATAACACAGAAAGATGATGCACCTTAAAATGGAGAGCCTCACGTGCACCACCGGGATATAGGAGAACGTGAGATTTTGTTGAAAGTAATTTAAAAAGATTGCTTGCTGAAACAGGCACCCCGCCAAATACCTTCACCCAATCAATCATAGAAAACTCAGAAGAATAACTATCCAATTTTCCTGTAAACAGATCAGGATGGGCTATCCCACGAAGAGCAATACCCTTCTGACTTAGAAATTCATCTATAAGTGAGATAAGTTCTAATCCCATCAACATGTGATAACCGACGAATAAGACAGGACCTTCATCTGGAACACCAGACAGACCTTTTACTATCTTTCCATCCTCCAATTTAGAGAACATCACAGATCCGGTAACAGAACGAAATAATCTGTCATTCACGTCACATCAGTAGCATATTAGCAATTTAAACTGATTATTTCCATTTGATCTTATATAGTTAGACAGTTGTTTTACCTTCCATTCGTTAGTTACATACTAGTAGCCTTTCAGTTTTGTATCATTAGAGCCTCTATATCATTCAATCAGTTCAATAATTATTGAATATTCATTAAATTGATTGAATGATCAAGAACTATATATAGAAGGTTGAATGATACAAAACCGGATAGATACAAAGACACCAGCCTGTAATTAACTAACGAAAAGTAAAACGGAACAATGGAAACAAACTATTCAACTAACTTAATGAAAGTCTAAATGATGTCAATTTCCAAGTTTATAATTAAGAAGAGGTGTGGCAACTGGTTTAACAATTATCTAGTCTTGTTTCCAGATCAATGTTAACTGTAGAGGTCTCTTCTCTTTATTTATCTGTCTATGCAACAATGAACTTAGCTAATAGATTTCAAATAAAAACAATATGTGGCAAGCATAATATTGGACAATCAAATTACCCAACTAGTCGATCCATTGCATATCTGAATTCTGTCATACTGGGGGGAAGGAAGTCCATCACTAAATCATGCCTCCTTGAACGACGGTACATGCAAGTCCCCTTGATGATTGTTAGAAGACCAATGCAATCTTCCTGCACTACCATGCAGAGCACAATTAATCAACTAAGATGCAGATGTTATCACAGAAGATTACATAGGGTGTAAATCGGTAACTAGTATTGTCAAAACCGTGTAATAAGAAAAGGCTAGCCAGTTCATACCATACTGCTATGTTAAACGGTGTTACGCAGAAAATAACAGCTTAAAATAGATAAAGAAAACATATCCAAAATCCTACCGAAGACAATCATGTTTGAGGAGTAAACACTAAATGGGTCAGTGCCTGTTCCAACAGAAAATGAAAAGATGGTTCGCCACTTTAAAGGAAACTAATCAATCAAAACACTGTTGGTTCAATTTTAAATGAATGATCGAAATCACAAATGATATTAGGTCTCACGTTCATTTAAATTAATGTTTATGATAGGTGTAAGTATATCTATCCATTACACATACCAAAAGAAGGGTGTGCCCATTGTCCTTAAAGATACGGATTTTGCAGTTCTTCAATGAACCCGCAAGTCTTTGAGCTTCATTTACACTGGGAAGCATGTTATCATTGCCACTAGAAAGGAAACTTTGTCAATCTTAACACCCAATTTGAGAAAACCAACTTAAAAGTGATGTCTCAATGCGTGTTTAAGAACACGAGAGTCCCAAAAATACATAATATTAGTATGAAATATCAAATCTAGAGAGATACTGACCTAGCAAGCACAAGTACTTCAGCTTTGACAGCATGTAGACGCGAATTAGTATATGCAGCAGCTGATTTGAGAAGTTTAATCTTCCAAAGAAGAGTGTCTTTTGGTATAATATTAGCCAGCTCCTGACAATAGATCACAGAGAGTAAAATTTAATTGCAGCTCAACATAATGCTATATTGTATGAACTTGTAAGAATTTGTCTAGAAAATAGACCAAAGGAAAATGATAGATGAAAAAGAAGGATGCTACTAAAAACTACTACAAAAAAGGGATACTTAAAAACAGTTAAGAGGGTCACCAACAAGGTACCTTTATAATTTTGTAAGTGTGTTTTACCAAAGTTTAGGAGGTAAATTAATTACAGCATAATATCAAAAGCTTCTTACTGGAAGACATGGCAGCAATGAAGTAAGGTTGTTTGACAGTTGTTCAATTATCTTTGTAGGAGGGAGCCTATTTTCGATATTGACTAATGCCATCTTCACTGGATCACCTGATGATATGAAATTGTATAATATAAATGAATGACTTATAAAGAAAAACAAAAGCTTTATTAATGAAAAATGAGGTCAGTTTGGTTTAAGAAAGATTTTTATTTGATAATGTTTGTTAAAATAGGATGAAATAAAAAAATTCAATTAAGTTTCACTTAAAATTTCAAATAATATTACAAAGTTTTGCAAAATATCTCAATATGCATGAAAGCTTTCATTTTTTTGCAGATCAGAAAAGAAGCCTTAGCAGAAAATCAAGAAGCCATTAAATTATATCCTAAGTATTTTTTACCATAAAAACATTTTTATTTTATTTTAATAGTGACATAGATGTTTTTTATTTCATAAGCCCCATCCACAAGACATTTAATAAGCAAGAAATGAAATAAGAGGTATATCACCATGAAAATGTAAATGGAAAAGTTGAAAGACTTGAGAAATTAGATGATTTACCCATAATGAAACTAAGAAGAAATGGAACAGTTACATGTAGTTCTTCAGGCAAAGCCTCCAAGATAGGTAACAAAGGTTGCAACTGAGATCTACCAAAGGATGTAGCTGTGGTTGAAAGGCAACAAAGAATTATTATCATGCTACGGCATTGACAAATCATTACCAAATAAAATGTGAACAAATTTAACAGAAAGGAATACAGCATTGATAGACTCACCAGGATTGACTAAAATAAGTACTAGATCAACCGTTGGATTACGAGCGGCAACGGCGAGTGCAAGGCATCCACCTAAGGAATCGCCGACGAGATAAATTGGCTTCTTTGGGGATAGAGCATGCTCTTGTTTAACAGATTCTTCAACAAGTTTCACCAGTCCTACATAAAATCAAAAAACAAAAAGGAAAAGCTTTCAGTTCAATTACAGATAATAGTATTAGTAGCATACAATAATCATGGCTTGCACATTGAAATTCATTCATAGCTATAACATTCTACAATCAATTGCTTGTTCAAATTTGCTTAAGTTTTGGGGGGAAAACATTTTTACCGATAAATAAACGTGCATATTCTGATTGTAACCTACTTTCGGCACAAGATAAACTAATCTAAACACACAACAAATGTTCTTACTAACATTTGTCATTCAAAAAATACACCAAATGTCCTGATAATTAAATGTATCATCAACAAAAACAACAACAATAAACTTCAGAAAGTTGACAAAAGCATACGTTAAAAAGCAAAGACCTTCAAATGGTGTTCGATCATGAACAGGAATATGCAAGCAACGAACTTCAAAAAACCTGTTGTGCAAAAAGTAAATGTGATAATTAGAGGAAGCAAAAATAACAAACTACATAGAATAAATTTTCTGACCAGCACAATAACTTGTCTTGTCTGCTTGGAATCAGTACACACATGTATGAGCAGCATAATAAACTTGTTTATTTTTACTGACATAAAGGATCAATTTCAAACTAAAAAGATTAATTCAGTGCAAATATTAAACTTAAAAGAACCCTAAGATACATTTATCCATATTTTTTTTCAATGGCATACATTTGGCCATAATAATAACAAAAAATTGATTTTTTTCTCTAATTAGACTTTTTTTTCATTATCTATTCAAAATACACACAATAAAATACAATACAACACAACATACTTGGCAAGAGCTTGATGGTGCAAAGAGAGGCCCGATCCCGTGCCATCCATCCCTGCAATAATTAAACGCAAATATTGCACTTGTTTAACTCATTCTTCAAATGCAAATATAATAAAATTATTATTAGAGATATTTCCTTCTCCTACACCTTCCCAATTTTCAACTAAATTATTTCTTTGCTATAATATTTTTAATTAAGGTTTGTCTAACATGTGCAATGTTACACATGTTAAAGCAACTCAAAGTAGCAATTTTCGATTAAGGCAATGTTACAAGTGTTAAAAGCAACTCAAGTGTTAAAAGCAACTCAAAGTAGCAATTTTTGTTTGAAAATAAACTTTATTTATTAAAAAGTTATATATTTAATATAAGAGACTTAGTACTATTTTGAACTTCTTACACTCTTTTCTGCAATATTATGATAGAAACATAAAACAATTATCTCTAATAAAGATTAAACTTATAAAACAATATTAATTGTCAACACGTTTGATACCAGTACTACCACTACAAACTTTCCAATTTTTCGTGATTTTTTACACCGGTCTTTCAACAAAAAAATAAAAAATTACACCGTTAATAACATTTGACTTTACTCGTAACTATTTTGAAAATTATATATGTATGATTGGTTTTGATTTGGTGTAAAAGGTTTGTTTGGCACGACACAAAATTCAATAATGCCAGCTTTTCCATTATACAGTATAAGCTAATTTATAACTTATACAAGCTGGGTTATTTTTAGCATAATTAAGGAGGATTAAAGAGAAAAAGTGGTTGCTTACCGGGTAGAAACATAAGGGTGGGAGAACCTTGGAAAGGAGAAGCACATTCAATTGGGCAAAACAAGCGTGGTGGGCCACCATCATACTTGCAAATCTCTTTGGATGCAGCAAAGTAATCTTCAACAGTACGATTTCCATACCCATCATCCCAAAGTGGTGCCAACCCAACATTATTAGTAGAACGCAATAAAAGAGGAACCTTACCGTTTTGGTTAACTTGAAATTTATGAAGATGAAGATATCTTCTTTGAGAATATGTTATGGTGGAAATGGATGAAACACCAAAACCCATTATTGATGAAGCCATGACACAGAATGAAATGAACGACAAGTGAAAAAAGTGAGCTAGTTTGTTTCTTCTTATTACAGAGAGAGACACACTGTACTTTGTTTATCATGTATTGTGGGTATATGTCAGAATCAGAATCACGTGGTTGGTGTTCAACGTGAAGTGAAACTAACAGAGGACGAGGAGCGATATGAGCGAAAATGAAGGCAACAAATAGAAATGGCGTGGTGTGTTTGTTTACAGAACACACAATAATCGACGTGCATTAAAATCAGACAATTATCCTCCTTCCTTCATCAACCCATTATTATTACCAACACTTTCCGTCTAATTCTTTATCACTCTTTAAGCATAGTACTTTGTGTTATGCAATTTTATTTTACACACATTCATCCGCTGTGTGGTAATAAATAATAATAGTATTATCTTATTAACAACAAACTCAAAAAGAGTCTAATAATTGAGACCTTTTTATTAAATTAAGGTCATGTTAACTTGTGTTAAGGATAAAGTTAGTTTTTCTCTTAAATTAATAGTTCAATTACCGGTGAAATTTTGTTATTCTTACACACCGATTGAGGTAAGAGAAGAAGGAAAAAGATATGAAAATTGTTGTATACACATTTGCTTAGGCTGAAAAACACATGTAAATTACTCAAATGTCCCTCGACGGTTAACTGCCAAATTATAGAACCTGTTTTTTTTTGTTGACAAAAACCATAAATTGTCATTATTAATATTTATTAATTTTAAATGCTTCATCATTATTTTGGTACGTTCAAACAATTGCAGTATTATAGTTGTCCTTTAAAGTATTACTTAAGAGAGTAAAAAAAAAATTGCATTGTATGCAATTTTTAAAGTTTTAAAATGTTGATTCCACATTTTTCAAATAATATTTTTAAACTAGAGTATATGTTATCTTAAACAATGCCCATTTTCCTATATTCTTTTCTTTTGGTTCATAGAAGCATTTTTGCTTTTTGGCATTTATTATGGTTCTGATTGGGCCGCATAAACAAGTGCTATTTTCGATATGCTGTTTTGTTCTTTCGATTGGGAAAGGAGGTTTGTTGAAAATCTAACGGTAGAAGGTATTTTTCACCACATATTCAACTGAAGCTTAACTTTGGCCACGCGTTTGAAGGCTCACTAATTTCAATATATACAGGGGACAAGGGAGAAGAAATGCAGGATCAAATATGAGAACCAGTACTAGACTAGATATCAAAATAGTTTTGAACTTTCGAGAATAATTTTACTAGCAATTAACAATTAGCAAAACCTGTAGAACATAATTTCTATGACTAGATTATTTGATGCACAGTTGAAATTTACAATATTTCCTCTATCATCTTAAATTAATCGCCTGATTCCTGAGAAACACCCCCAATATGCCAGCATAATCCCCAGTGATTCTCAATAGAACCGATTAATAACCTTTGTGTCAGATGCAGACCACTTATGACTCCATCATGTTCAGCAAAAGTATTCACTTCAGCTAGATATAATTCAAAATTTATATAGTAACAACTCTCTCTACTAAAGAAAAACTATCCAAGCAGGTCAAGACTCAAGAGAATGCTACTAAACTTGGTGACAAACGAGTTCAGAATTTACAACATTCTAACAAGCCATCGATCAATGCATGCAACCAATGATGAACCAGTGCTCAAAGGTATTTTTAGACAATCACAAGAAAACCTGCAAGATTTAACCATAATAAAGTCTGAATCTCTTGTTGAGACAACAAAAATCAAGTATATACTTCAAACCCAAGTAGAATGGTAAATTCAGCATGAAGAGTCAATTAAACAAAAAATTTACCTTCATTGATTTTTCTTATTGATAAAACTTAATGTATGGCGTAAGAAAGGAAATAAAATGGTTACACAACAGTTCCAGACATTTAGAAATTATTAGCTACACCAATAATGACACAGGTAATTTCCTCCTATTTCATTGAGAAAAAATTATTAACAAAATTAGGTTTCATCAACTAAGATTACTTTTTGTAAGATTTGCATCAATAAAAAAAATGCTATCCATAAAATAAATAAATAAAAACTTCCCCTTTCCAGATGGCAATAAATTATTCTTTCTTACAAAATAAAAATAACAAAGCCATTAAATCATTAATATCACATTGTAGCTGATAAAAGCCAAGCAAAGCTCAAGATTACCAACCTTTGATGCATATCCGATTTGAGGTCACCTGCCTTGAACCACTCTGTAATTTAGGATTAGGTCATCTCCTTTCTTCCATATATAAGCTCGCACTGTGGCTAAGCTCATATCAGGAGATAACACCTGGAAATAAACAACAGTCAGCTAAATTTACATTACTTCGAGATGAGAAAGTATCATATTAAAGCAAGGACTAATGTAAATTCTATCCAAAAAAAACAGAGAGAGAGAGAGAGAGAGAGAGAGAGAGACAAATGTAAATTAAATCAAACAACTTCCAGTTAACTAGGGTCAAACAATATGTTTCTTTTGTTTGAAAAAAGTGCTGTCATCATTCAACCAATCATGAGATGTAGGTACAAAAACTTCATTAAAATGTGAAATTGAAAAAAGTGCTGTCATCATTCAACCAATCATGAAGCTTTATTGTTGCTTGAATTGAAGCCAAGTTTTTCACCCAATCATTTGAAATCAAGGGTAAATGGTATTTTGAGCTAATTTTAGGGATAATCAAACCAAGAATACTTAAACCATATTTAAAGCTACCCACCCAAAATTTTATCAATACATCCTGCATCGTGGTTCTATAAGTCAGTCAAAATGGTAGCTTCGTAAATCAAACTACAATGCAAAATGAAGTACAACTCTGAAGATGTATGATGTATTTGAGAACTTGCACCAAGCAACAAAAAGAGAAACCCAAAATGGCATATGCATAAATTGGAATGATTCTAGAAAGCATATGCATGAATTCAAAAGTAGGTCAAGTGTAGAAAAATAAAGCACGGACTTGATCAACCTCAGCATCTAGAGAACTGTTTTACATGTATGTCATCCAAACTTTGTTCAAGAGAACATATAACTTGCCTGATTGCAGCACAATATTTCAATTGAAGGTCTAAGCTTTTGCCAAGGCTTCAATCCAGATCCAGATCGGAAAGATCCATCCCCGACTACTGGAAGTTGTGACTGTGACCCAGCAAGGCCAGGGGCAAAATTACCATCAGCATGTAAATTATCCAAAGGTTTATTATCGAGCACCAACTTTTCTACCACATAATTAATAACCTAAACCAACAAAAAAAAAAGCGCAAAATTTCCATCAGCATGTAAGTTATCCAAAGGTTTATTATCGAGCACCAACTTTTCTACCACATAATTAATAACCTAAACCAACAAAAAAGGGGGAAAGCCAAGTTAATCAGTCAAAAATGCATAATCATGTATGAGATTTTTAACAAAGGGAAAAAAATAATCCTTTTGATAACCATGACCAAAATCAACAACAAATGCAAAAAAAATTAACAAAATATAGTGCCCAATTATTGATCAATATAAAAAAAATATGAAATCTTACTTTGTGAATTCTCAATATACGTGGAGCACTTAGCTTCCCTTGTGTCAAGATCTGGACTGAAGAGCCTTCACATGGTTGCAAATAGAAACTGCATCTGTTGAGGTTATAACAAATGAAACTATATCAAAGAGAAACCTATGATCAATGATAATCATACTAAAAAGAATATCCATCAAACTCGGACAATGAATTCATAAGCAATGTTCCATTTGTTGTCTAAATCTACAAGAGTAAGTAAACAAATTCAATCTTTTCATGCTGAAACCATTAAAAGTACATAAAAATGTTCAAAGATAATGTACTAATCAACACATAGACATAGACCAAGTAACAGATACCATTGGCAAAAGATGTGCAATGCACAGATTCCAAAGACTCCTCAAGCATATAGAAAACGATGTCAGGTATAAACGATGTGCCATGCACCATCATTTCTTTTTCAAAAATGCAAGGGCAACAAAGTACTTCCATTTAACATTCTAGAGTCACATTCTCATTAACAAGGGCAGCACCAATTTTAAATCATCAAAACATGCCTTGCCTAAGATATGATTTTCAGACACACATACACATGTATATGATGCTTCTGATGATGATAAATGTATCATCATCATAGCATTAGGAAGTTAGCTACAGTACCAAGATATGCAAACTTTCATGAACATGTTCCTTTCTTTTAACTACAACCATGTCTTAATGCAACATTTAGGGAAGAAAAAAGATGAAGAGGAAGGTAAAAAGTTACTTCGTATTTTCTCGAGGAGTTAACCGATTATTCAAAACACAGTCTAGACACCACCAGGGAAAGTCTTTTTCGTCTTCCGTTCCATCTAAATCAGTAATTTTTTTCCTCCACGGACCTCCATGAGTGCCCTCAGTAACAATCGACGGAGGGGAAACAACTGAGAATTCAAACGGAGGATAAACCGTAGCATCATTTTCAGAACTCACGTCAACCTCAGCTCTTGAATGGATAAGACTTCTAGAAGCAACATCCTTTCCAGATAATTCCCCATTAGCTGGAGCTGGAGATCCCATTCTTTGCTTTCGTTTTCTCAACCAGTAGGTCAAGAGTCCTTTTAGGGTTTCTCGACCCAAATTAACCTGTGCAGAGTAACAGGCATTGATTTGGATTGTTGATCATAAACTACTGAAAAGTTTTACATAAATATCATTGCATGTATGAATCCCATATTTCTTGAATATATTGAAACAAAACATGTAGAATAACTCAGCCAATGTCAGTTCAACAGAAATGTGACATTTGAGTGCCACCACGCCCATAATAACAGTACCATGATAGGAATCATTTCAGATTGAGCAAGCATATGGACTACGATACCAAAGATAATTTTTTTGATCCCTATTATATCAGGCTCATGAAAATAGTCTCCTCTTTTTAAAATCAAACTTTTTAGCCCAGCCATATTTTTGACCCAAAAACTGAGGATTTTTAGCCTAAAAATGGTGCGTTATGCAAGTCACTTATTTTTATTTAAAGGAGCAATCAACTTTTAATGTAAGCCTTTTTCTTTTATCTTTTATTTAAACTATTTTATTTACAATTTTGTCAAATTATAAACTCAATCAAAAGATGAAAAATAATCATATAAAATTGTGTAACTTCTATTATTTGTACCGAGAAAAGCAGACAGACAAACACAGTAGTGTAAATAATATATCATTATTTTATCATTTATTTATTGATGTATTTTTTCCTGGATCTGTCCCTGGATGGATCCCACATATGAGGAGACAAACGGTGTCACCAATTGTATAAACATGAGATCAATTATTTTAGTTGACAATAACAAGCAAACAATTGCATGAAGTCGATGTGGATTCTTACAGAATACAAAAAACTAGGAGCAAAATCAAGATAATAAGAAATTCATGATTAGGGCAGGTAAATTGCTCATGACAAAGGAGCCAGTACCTTGTCATCTTCAGGCTTGCCAACAATGTTAAGATCAGCTGAATACATCTCTGCATTAAAGCAATGTTGAGTGTCCAAATGGACTGACAAAGTTCCAAGCCTGGTATCCACTGTGAACCATCCAGGAACACTTACCTGAAGAAGCAAAGAAAGAAAAATAAACACCAGCCAGAGCTAACAAACAGTTACAATTATGATATTTTTCATAACAAATAAAAAGTACGATTCGATATAAAAAGCATGCTTTAAATCATTAAGCGTACCATCTCAAATAGCTCTTCCATTTTCTCCTTAAATGAAACCTAAATAGTCCACAAGTAAAATATGAGCTATTACGAACCAATAAATTAGCTGGCTATAATTGAAATTCGCAAACATCATTCAATAAAGGCAAGTTCCTTCTCCAGCAAATATGCAATGAAAGTTAGCAAATGAAAATCAACCAGTAGTCACCTTTCCATAATCTTCAACCACAACACCTTTGGTAATCTCCCAAAGCTTCACTGAATCAGATGTATCCTACACCAAGTGCTGAAGGTTATTATATTTACAACAGAATGAATGACAATATTAGAATGTATGACATAGTAACATCAAAAAGGAACAATGTGATCACCTTTGTCAGCACATGCCTCTTATTATTTAAGACCTCATGTTGCACTATTCCAGGGGTGCCCCTGATAGTTAAGGTTGGTTCTTTATATATAGGAACCTATTAAAAATTCATAATTTAAAAACAAATTAGACAATTATTAGTTCCCCGGAACAGAAAAAAGCAAAAGGAAATTGATTTCCAACAATAACTGTTTAGAAGACAGCCCCAGGCATATCTACAAATAGTAAGCAAAAATGTGGGATATATAGACGAACATGCTTCATCAATAAATTTACTTAGATCTGTTTGGGAGTTGGAAGAGAAAGGGAAAGGAGGGCATTGGAGTCAGGAAGGAAAAACATAAGTGAAAACGATAGTAGCCCCTCACTTTGCTGGGGGTTTATTTTTCTCCATAAAACTAAAACTTCTATATGGGGTAGAGAAACTCAAAAAAAATAAAAAGTATTGGGAGAGGGTTTAGACAAATTCTCCAAATTGTTTTTCCTCATTTTTTAATATTCTCAAAACACAAAAATATTATCAAAAGCATTCTCTTTCCCCTCTGTTAAAATTTTCTCTCAAAAAAAGCGAGAAACTTCCCTCCCTTGCCTTCTTAACTCCCAAACAAAGCTTTAAGAAAACGGGTTAAGGAGTATTTGGCATACGGTATTACATGTTATTAATTATTTTTCTAAAAAAATATGTATCTAATGGCATAGTAAATTCCCACAGTAACACAACACTTCGAAGATAAAATAACAGAAAATTAATATGGCAATTTTTCAGAAATAAATGTAACATACAGGAGTAGATCCTTCTAGGGACACCCTTGCTCTTGAGAAGGACAGGTTTCCAGCTAAAAAAGAATTGCCTCTTTGGAAAATCTTTTGAGGGTCACATCCTTCAGCAGGCCATCTATGAACTGAAGAATCTGTTGATGCAACCCATATGCTATCATTGTGCAAAGCCAATTGACGAATAGGGTGTTCGCCGGTGCAAAGCAAACTACTCTCTCTTGTTTGCAAGTCTGTCAAGTATAACTTACGGCATAAAAGAATTTGGCATTAGAAAGACGAGCTTCACAAGTTATTAAACAAAACAAGGAGATGTTAAATAAGTTCAAGTCAAATTCATAAATAAAAAATTGATATTATTTGCATGGAAGTCACACTCACTGAAAAGTCTCTGCCACCACTATAAACATGACTAAATGTTGGGGTGCTGGCAAGTGCCCAAACAGAATCTGTATGAACTGCATAAGAATGAACACATCTCTGCTGACCTATATCCCAAAGCCTACGAGGAAAGATTATTAGTCAACCACAGAACAAAACAAATAGAAATTCTTACAACACCGTATGCATACATTACCTTATCATAGAATCTGATGATCCTGATAAACAATACCTGCAAAAATAAAATGCTATAAGTATTACAGCTGACTTGTTTGGGGAAAAACGTACGCTTTAAAGTCAAAATAACAAATTTATTCAATGAATAAAGCATGGCAGCATAGAATAGTAAAGAAAACCCAACAGCATTTCTTTCAATGTACTGACTATCAAATAGCACTCCACTGTGACATAGCTAATGAAAGTTCTTGGGATCCTATGGCCAAAGCAGTTTTTAAAAGGCTTTAGCAATCCTCACCTCGTGAGCTAGCTTTGGGGGTTGAGTTAGATAATCTAGCCCAAATTCTAAGAGGGTATCAGAACTTATCCTAAATCTGTTATTGTACGACCTTACCTGTACTTGTCCATTCTCTAGATTTTCAGTCATAGGCGTGAGAGGTATTGTTATTGGGTCACCATGTTATTAATCACAGACAGCAGTCCAAAACCACGAATAGCAGTATAACTTGAAGCGGGATGACTGCTATTCTAATCATTTTTTATATTTATTAAATGATATTAAATAATTAATAACTAATACTCTCTGCGTGCGTGTGTGTCTATGTGTGTGTGTGTCTGTGGAATACAGCACAGCAGCCACATTTTCATCTTTCCCCTTCTCATTTGTGTGTCCTTATTCTCTCATCTCTACGTCCTTCACGTTTCTGACCAGGAAACACAAGCTAGCCGCGTAACGAAGAGCAGTCAATAAAAACTTGATAGAGTGAAACCGGGAGTAAGGAAGACCTTGAGGTGGTCGTTCCACAATTGCCGTAAAAAATACTCTGCACCGGCCTTTCACATCGAAGAAGACCTTGACTTTGCTCCGTGATCGCGTGCTATTGCGCCGCTATTCACAACATATGGGTTTCCCACATTTTTTCATGCTCCAGATGTTCATTCCTGGGAAAGTGAGTGTAGAATACCACACCAACTAGAGATATTGCCAAAATAGTCTTTTGAAAAGGCTTGGGCAACCTAACCTCTTGAGCTAACTTTCTTTGAGTTAGGCCTAGCCCAAATTCTACAAAAAGTATTACAAGTTTATCATGTGTATTGTTATCTATCTATAGGTTGTAGGAAGGCAAGTAATGCCAAACTAGAAGAATTAAAAAAAATGGGGAACTTTTTTGATATTAAAGAAAGTACACATAAATTGAAGGAACAATATGTTACGAACTTCAAAATATAAATGTAAACTAAAAATATAAACAAACAACAACCAAGCCTTTATCCCACTAAGTGGGGTCGGCTACATGGATCAAATGACGCCATAGGGTTCTATCAAAAACCATTTTTGGATCCAACTCACTAACCTCTAAAAATATAAACTTAAACTAAAAATATAATATCCATTCAAAAAAAAAATGTAAACTAAAAATTTGCAACTAAACTTAAATATTCATTCTACAAACCTTCCAGTGGAATCCAGAAGTAGAGCCCTGATGTTATCTGTGTGCCCTTTAAGCTTTAGAATCTTTGATCCTGATCTTGTGTCCCAGACTCGTACAACCTATAGCACCCAAAATAAATAAATAAATAAAAGAACTAATAAAGCATGTTTTAAAGTCAGAGATAATATCCCATAATCTAGGTAGTGGAAAATTTAAGAAACTGCACTTCAAACAAAAGCTCATGTAACATTAACGTAAAAAGCCTCAACAAGTCAGGGTGTATGCCATATTGTACCTTTTCCGTGCCACCAGAGACAAGAATCGATCCACCTTCATCCATGGCCAATGCATAAACAGACTCCTTATGGCCTTTGGCAGCAATTGGAATGTACCCTTGAGTTTGAGTAGTGTGCAAGGATATACTGTGGCTTGAGCTGATAGTACGCAAGTTTGTCGAAGGTAGTAAGTTGGCAGAACCATTGATACCATTTGAAGATTCATCAACCATAGCATCATTGCACTTAGAGATTGGAGCTAGCGCGGCTTCAATATCCCACAAAAAAACCTCCCCACCAAGGCCACCAGAGGCAACAATATTGCTCTAAAATGCAGACACTATTAAAGAATCACAGAATAGATTTGACAATGATACAAACTATAACCAAATATCTATTAGATTCAATGTGGAACACAGTAAAACAAGAAGATCAACCTTTTTTATGCACTAAATAAGAAACTTAGGAAGTTTGAAGTAAATTACATTTTTTCCAGCTGCTGCGAGGCAAGTAACATAATCAGTATGTTGGCGGTGTGTCCTAACACAAGTTCCAGTGGACAAAGCATTCCATGTCTAGCACAAAAATACAGCAACCTAGTTAAAAAATAAAAGCAGTACATAATTATAGTACTGTCGGAACAAGTAACATTCATCAATCAACAAACCTTAAGGGTTGTATCTGAAGAACAGGAAACAAGTGTATTGTCACCGACAAGAACAGCATCATTAACCTGCAAGAATAGAAAAACATTTATATATTCAGCAGTAACTTATACTGTTGTGCACCTATTATAAGTTGCATTAGTTTCATTTCATGTTTAGCGGGTATGAAGGAATCAACATTTCCATGTCCTATTACAGTAACACATCCAAATCAAATGCTAATAAAAAAATGTGAAAGTCAAAATTAGATTAGAAGTTGATATTTAAAAAGGCCAAAAACTGAGTCAATTTAAAAAATTAGAGATATTTAAAAAATGCATTATTAACAATCTAAGACAATGGTCACCAAAATACCCCGAGTATGAGAAGGCCAAAAACTGCAGGTGGTGGGATGGGGGTCATTGCAAATGCAGATGTAGTTTCGAGTAATTGTAATAAAGAAACATTGCTGCATTACTAAAATGAAATTCACCAAACAAATGGAAGGGAAGAAAAAGAGAAGAAATAAAAGGATTACCCAGTCCACGTGAGATTCAAAGGTAGCAGAGCATGTTGCTGCATCCTCAGCTAGCGCCCATCGTTTTAGCCTGCCATCACGGCTTCCAGTAAATAGATAATCTGACCCATCAGATATTGCAGATGTAAGTAGGGCCAGACAATTTATGCCTGCACAATGCTGTAGAAAACAACCAATTTTCAAAGACAGTAGACTGAGAAACTAAGAAAACTATCAAAATTGACTTAAACAGACAATAAAAAATTGTCGAGAGATAAAAATTATTGTTTAACCAAAATTTCTCCTTGTGTGTGCACGGGTTAAAATACAAGTTAAACAGCCATTTCAATACAAATACATTAATTTTATTTCTTAATTTGTATGTCCTTGCCTCTATTTTGGACCTTGTAATTTTTTTTAGAAATTCAATATAATCCTCGAAAAATTATTACGTCAATTTGATTTTTAAATGTTTAATTTCTACTCTTAAAAAAGTCTAAATACAGTTTACTAGGATCAAATCTTTGCCATTCAAATACTACAATTTGAGAACTAACTAGACGTCAATAACCTTTCGAGGACCAACCTTTAGCTTCAAAAAAATAGAGGGGAAATTGGGGATTCACTCTAAAATTGTAAGTTATATTTTCACCCAGCCAAGTTAAATTTGCATGAGTTCATTATGAACTGCCGAGTGTTGTGGATGATGTATGGCGGACCATCACAAAGAGCCAAAATCCCGTGTCATACCAACCACCATGTAGCACCATCATATAGGATTATGGCGGGAAATCCCGCCATATTGGTCGAAATTGACCATGGGTGATAGCCCTATACCCGCCATTGATATCAGCCATGGCCGATATTTGACAACATTGCTGCCGGATCAATCTCAACTAGCTAACAGTTGTAGAAGAATGTATAAAGACAAATTTAGTGGGGATAAAGATGCAACCACAAGAAGCAATAATGAACTTGACTGTTTTCTGAGAACAAATAAAATAAATAAATAATAATGAGATCACCTTTGTGTCATCAGAGTCGTTCAACACATATGTTAATCTTTTTTCCTTTCGAGGGCGAGTTGAATTGTTTGCGTTGCCCGTACTAGCCACGCGGTGCATTGCGGAAACTATAAAAGTCATAAATTACATAGGATAAATAATATTCCCACGAATAAATTAAAGAAAATAATCCCAAATAAGGAATTCTACTTCAGAACATTTTCAACGGTATAAAAAAATCATATTTGGAAAATAAAACTTCAGGCGATGTAATTAACGAAATAAGACCAACTATTTAAAAGAAAGTAAGTGCACGGTTCAATAGCCGGATTCCAATAGACCATATGGTTGAAAGATTACTCTTCAACCTTGTGGTACTTGGTTCGAAACCCGGCACCAACAAAGTACACAGTTCAATAGAACTCTCTGAAGGGCACAGTTATACATAAATGTGCAAGGCATAACCATATACATTAAATATTATCAAATTTTCTGGTATGATATTAACCTTGGTCTTATCAATACCCAATCTAGTCAGAACTAAAATATACAATTCCACAAATTCTTGATCAACTAACTCAACATTTCAACACTATCATATAAAATTCACAAAGATAACTCAATGAAAACCAAGCCAAAATTCAAAGTTACTTAATCAATCATCGAAAATAAACCTACAATACATAGCAAACTTAGCTCGATGAAGCTATTGAATACACCAAAATTTCCCTAAAAAAAATCCAGAAAACATAATTCTTCACGCAAATTAACTGGTTTGATCATAAGATTATGCGATTTGCAACGGTTCTGAGGTAAAACGAAGTTATAACGAGATGCAATAATTTCTGTGAAGAATCGAAAGCAGTGAAAAAATCGAAAAAAGGGAAATCAAGTAGAAGAAGGAAAGGATGGAACAGTGGAAGGAAAAAGGAAAGAAACTAACCGTGATCAGCGATGAATTTGAAGCACTTTCTTTGGTTGTGTTAGGTTTCTTACAAACCTCAAAGTTTCAACTTCAGAGAGAGAGAGAGAGGGGGGAAGGAGGTGGATGTCGAACAAAGTGACTGTGAATGTGGGCGTCAAAATTTATTCCGGTAGATCCTTTGACCCGACTTGTGCTTTTTTTACTTCTTTTTGTTTTTTTGTTACAAGGGTATTTTTAACTTTACAATGTGAAAAATGAAAATAGATCGGATGGAGTTAGAAATTGTCTGAAATTTTAGATTTACATTTCAAAAGATTGATATGGTTCGTAAGCTTATTTAAAAGAAGTCTATTTTATATGAATGATAACTAGAAACAAGTTTTTGGACAAAAATACGACATTGTATCCTTATTCATTTATATTTTTATTTTTTGTTTAATCTTTTTCCTGCAACTCAGATTGTCTTCTTTTCATCTGTGAGTTACCACCCCAACAGCCAACATCGTCTTTGCAAGTCATCATCTCTTATGCCGTCTCTACAACTCTCGAACACACCCTTTTGGCCACCATCCACCGTCGTCGACTCCATCCATCTCTTCAACTCCGTCGACGACCACCCATAATCGTTTGCAAATTAAATCTCCATTTTTCTCTTCTCCGCAAACCCACAACGATCGATCGTCGTCATCTGCCATCTCTATCATGTTCTCACACTTCTCTACATCTCTCTTTTACAGATCTCTCTATTATGCAAATTTCTCTCCTTGCGACCTGATCTATAGAACGAGAAGACGTCATGGTAGTGGAACACATGGTGGATTGGAGAAGATGCTGTGGTGGTGAGAACATAGGGTGGATCAGATAAGACAATGAGAATGTTTGGAGAGAGAAAGAAATTGAATGCAAATTCACGAAAATACCCCCTCAGTTTCTGCTGCAAAACCAACCTTGCCCATGTTTTTTAATGGAAATTACAATTTTGCCCCCTGGTGTCGTATTTGTGGCTAAATTTATGCGTCTAGTTATCATTTCTGATCAAATTAATAGACCAATGTGATAAAAATTTATTTTGATATTTAACATACATTTTAGAGAATTTGGTTATATGTGATGTTATATTTCAATTCTAATTTATCAGAATGCATTTAAATATGTGAAAAAATAATTTAGTTTAATAAACGTAAATTATTGAAAATGTTAACAAAATCATGATTTAATCTAAAATACAAAATTTAATATAGTAATAGTAGTTATAAAAATATTATTCATATTTATTTAAGTAGGTCGATGACATTTTTATAGCATGTAGTATGGCATTTTTATCAATTTCTTTTTTAAATCTTAGTATTCTCTCTGTTTAAAACAAAAAAGTTTGGTCTAGTCTAGAGGTAGGCTAGGTCATACGCCAATCTCACATATTTTCACTCTAAGTATATGCGTAGACCGAGTTGTTTTTACTGAGTTCTCCATTGACCAATAGTAATGATAGGTTAGAATGTAGTTGATTCATCTAGATGACTTGTTAATAAAATAAAAATTTTAGAAGCAATTAATCTAAATTGTAAGAAATGTGGGTCCATAAACAGGTGCATGTTCAACTTTTACGCATGGAGCCTGGATTTATGTGTTTTACATGTTTTTCGACATTGTAGCTGCTAAATCACGGTAGAAATTTCGTATAAAATATATAACATAATATCATATGTGGTATAGCACCGATATTTTTAATCCATCATATACGGCAAAAGAAAATTTTATTAAAAAAAATGAGACAGCAAATAATTGGTTGATATTTCTAATCCATCACGTATGGTATAATATCTACAATTCATTTTTTTTTAATTTTTTTTTATCAGATAGTTAAAAGATTATTCATTTTAAGAGTAATGCTTACTTGGGCATAAGCCCATATAAAAATATTTAGATGCACACACAAACTAATACAATTTCAAAAAAGAATAAAATGAAATGATGTCGAAAATCCTCTAAGTATTGGGGTAAGGGTATAGTACTGATATTTTTAATCCATCATATAGTGAAGCAAACTCTTGTGCGGGTGCTTTGTCGAATTTGGCGTGTTATAGTGGTTTTACTATGATTTTATATGAGCAATGTTCTGCTCAAGTTAGTTCCATTTATTTAGTTGATGTTATTGGAGTTTATACTTCGCGCTTAGTTAATCGTTAGTTTCTCTCCTTTTGGGATCTGACCCTCTTGTATCCAGAAAAAAAAATGCATGAAATAAGTGATGATATGGTGCTAGAACTCTTCGTGGTTATGGATGTTTAGCTCATTGTCGCTCTCGGCACTCTCCATACTTCAACAATTAATGAAATCTATGTTTTACCATAAAAAATATTCATGATTAAAATAGTGCAATGGATATTCTTAATACATAATCAATTCATAGAAAACAGTACCAGAAGAATAAGAACTTAAATACAAGTATTTGGGGTCAATGCTCTTCAATTTTCTACGCCCGAATCATTGGCGATCAATATTGCATTTAGTGCACCGTAATCATTGATAATCTGTATTCTTTTTGGTTAAGTAGTTTACTGGTTAAAAATTCACCTTTATAAGGTAAATAAGTGGGATATAACCTTAATCCTGTCATATATTATACAATGTTCCTATCAAACAGCTAGAGCGAGGACAATCAATATTCTCTTATACACAATTCAAGGAATATTTTATTATTGAAAGAAATTCAAGGAATGTTATTATGTTAATAATTTATCTCTCTTGTCTCTCCGTACTATTCTGAAAAATTTAGTGTTATTTTTCATTTGCTATTTTTGTCTTGTTTGAATGTTATTAGGAAGTTATTCGTTTAGGTCACAATATTGATATTTTGAGGCAATTAAGTTCATGGTCATATTGCCAATGTAAATTGGTTCAGTTGGTTCATATCGTGCAAATACATGGATTCAATTATTGTTTTAAACATTCTTTAAACTTTGAGACATTTATTAATTTTGACGAGCGTGTATTTGGTGCTACCTCCAATAAGATTATCTTAAGTATGGGAGAAATATATGAAAAACAAAAAATAATGAAGAGTATTATGAACACCCTCTTTATAACATCATCAATAAACAATATATATATATACCGATAGACCATAGAAATGAACGTGAACTATTATCAACAATACAACATATGAACAACTTTTTTAGGATTATATATAAAAAAATGTTTTTAGGGTAATATTATGGTGTGACTACAGCGAGACTAAGCCTTACGGAGGATCTGCCCATGCCAATTTAACCTTTTTGACGGTGGTCAACTTGAAGATGCATTTATTGGGACAACTATTTGAAGATGCATCTATCTCCATACACGTCAGTAAATTTTTTGAAGGATGCATCTAAAATCTCAGCTGAATTTCCAAACAAAAAAAAAAGTGGTTTTTTTATGAACTATATATAACCTACACGCAAATTTCTCAAGCTCGATAGATACACAATGATTGATAAAAACTCTTTCGTTAATAATTTATTTTATGAAAAAAATGATTTATTTTTGTCAAACAGCATAATAGTTAAATAGTAATTTAATTAAACTTATGTTATTTTGATATTTTAATTTTAATGAGTTTGTTTTACGCACAATGAGTTGGGGGAAGCCAATTTGAGTTGGAGTCTAGTTTTCCACTTCTCAGTCTTACAAAAACAAAACAGGATTTGAGTTAAAGGGATCGATTAATGGCCGCACTTCGCTTCTCAAGCAGAATCATAAATTATCATCATCATAATCTGTTATACAACAATTACCACTACCGTTCAATTTCCACTACGGTTCACCTTCAGAGTTCATGGATGGACAAGGTCAAAAACGTCTTCACTGGCCAAAAATCCGAAGGAGCACCACCAGATGCATCTCAATTCACCTTACTCAGTAAGTTCATTTTCTCATTTCAATTCATTCTTATAGCTTTTTCATATTTTCTTCCTATTTTGCCCTCAGATTTCGCCGATGAAATGAAGAAAGCTAGAAAAGTTGGTGCGTTTAAAGAGTATATAGTTGGACGAAGTAGCGAAGTTACTTTTTCTACTGCCATTGAGAAATACGAAGGAATTATTCGATATCTCGCCGCTTTCGATTACACCGGAGAGGTTAGATTAAACTTGAATTATTATTACTAGAATGTTCTGCATTTGTTGATTTTGTTTTTTATGGTTAGAACTTGACGACGAATCAAAAACATGAAGCGGCGAAACATTGTAATTGCACAATTGCTGAAGTGGAGAATGCACTTGCAAAGTTTACTTGGGCTAAAGAAGCACACAAGAAGATTCAAAAGTTAAATCAAGAAGGAAAACCCATGCCTAAAAATATGTCTGAAGTAATCTTCCTCCTTAATTAATAATACCTTCATCATTTTATTAGTTTGCTTATATTACCCTTTGAAGAATTCAATATATTATATTGCATGTCTAGAATCAGAGTGATAGTTGTCAAGTAACAATGCACAGCGTAGCTTGAATGTGTTGCGTGGTCAAACTTCACAGCGTCATAAACTGCTCTGATGATGTTGATTTGTGTTACTGGAAATATCCTAGATAAAAATAAATAATACATGTTTATGTGTCTGTTATGTGTGTTTTGTTGTTGGTATTGATATTTCACTCAGAATTGCTTTCGTTGTTTGCATGATTTGGGAGTTTATATGTAAATAATCTAATGCAAACTAAGTCAATAATCAATTTCTTTTATAGCTAAGATATATGAGTTTATGATTACGAGTATATGTGTAATAAAGCAAGACTTTGTTGTGTCAACTGATTTGTATAAATGTGTTTCCTGTTCTCGTAAGGGCATTTGAATTTGTGTAACCTTCCATATTTATGTTTCTTCTTCTCTAGCTGCAAAAGATGGTTGGTACAAATCCAATGGACATTGCTAGGTCTAATTTGGCTAAAAGCGGACAAGTTAGCAGAAATGCCCTCTGTCCATGTGGTTCAAAGAAGAGATATAAAAGGTTGTTCTTTCTCCTCCTTTCAAAAAAAGAAAATCTTTAGAGAACAAGCTGATTCTTGACACTTTTCTTTTCTTTCTGTTTTATAGTAGATGCTTGATGCTTGTTCATCAATTAGAAAAAGCAAAATGTTATGTCCACTTTATTATCTTTGCCTGCTGAAGTTCTCGAGGTTTCTCATGTATTTTTACACAGTAGCTGAACTTAGTGATACATCTTTAGTCTTTACCTAGACAAGCAAATAGGTTTAAAGAATACATGCCCCGTGAGCTTAATTCAATTGGTAGGGATGTTGCATTATATATGCAAGGGCCGGGGTTTGAACCCCGGACTCCCCACTTATTCCCCTTAAAAGGTGAATTTCTAGCCACTAGGCTACTTGACCAAAAAAATAAATAAAGGTTTAAAGAATACATTAGTGCTTTCTGACCTATAATTTACTAATTTTTTATTCGTTTAATAGATATTAGATTAGTTTTCCACCTAGTAACTTTGCTATTTCTCATGTCTCTGTCACTTCTGATTACACTATTACATTGTGAAAACTATTGCATGGCTATTTTAAACAGAACTCTGACATTTTTCTGTTCTTTTTAATTATTTTCTAATGAAAAAGTGAAAGACTGTTTTCTGTCCCCCCGATTGTTTTGAAATTCAATTTCAATATATATTAGAGTCTTTTTTATGAATGGATTTTCAAAATTGATCAGCTTATGCTTCTGAATATTTATTTATGAAGGTGCTGTGGAAAGGATTGAAAGAATTCAGAGGCCAAGTATTATACTGCAAGGAAGCCTTGACCGAATGGGATCTACACTCGTACTGTTTTATCTGGTTTAGATCAAGCCGTTCAATGCACTAGACTGCAGACATGGTCATAATAATCAAATGTTAGGATAAGATATTTTTCCAATTAGTTGCTTGAGTTTGTTAGTCTACAATTTTGGGGGTATATTTAGGTAGAACTAAACAGAATATTTTTGTTCAGTTGAAGAGTGATTAGTTAGTTAGTTCTATTCTTTCCCTTCAGCCTTAATAAAAGGCAAGAACCAAAATTGTTAAGGCAGAATTTAATTTAGGCTCTTTAATCTCACTTTTTTCAATTTATATGATCCGTAGTGTAATCTTGTTTTGAAAATTAACATATTTCAATTTCAGCTCATTTATTTTTGATTTTCAAATAGACCCAGGTTTGTGATATTTATTTTCGATTTTCAAATAGATCCAGGTTTATGATATATTTGGTAAAATGAAAAAGAAAGTGAGGCAAATTGATCTCACTTATAGAGAAGATGTTTATCTTATCTTATAGTATTACTCTTGTGCTTTAGGCACTTTATTTTTTTATTGCTTTCATTGTCATTTTTTTCAAACTATAGTTAAGCTTCTGTCAAATATGGATCAAAATGATGGTTATCAAATGATGCTGTGAGTCAAAGATGACCCACTTTTAGTCACTGGAAATGCTTAAATTAGTTATCCAACTGAGGGAGAAAAGGTAGCCATGGATGCCAAAAGTATTTGCTTAAAATTGTTCTCTGCATGTCATCTAGAAGACCTGAGCAATTACATCTTATGATGATAATCTATTCACGTGATAGTTGAGACACTCTGAACTTAAATTAGAAATTGATATTTGTTATACACTAGGGTCTTTCATGTTTATGTTGGAACAGACGCTCATATTTGGTCTAAAAGTGGATGAAAAATTACCTAGAATTTAAGAGAAGGATGGTGGAGTGATCTACAACTACAAGAAATGTCTTTGATCAATTTATGAGGACGCTCTCTGCACATATTTATTTATTTTGAACGGCCTCTATGCACTTATTTAAATTTCCTGCATTCACCATAATGGAATTTTGAAGTTAAATAACAGCTCACACCATATGAATATTTGCTATTAATCCAAGCAACAATTCACTTGTACTCAACAAATTGGTAAACAGGTAATGGAACGCATCAAGCATATATGTATTTTTCGACAAGACATCAACCATATATGTTAATATCAAAGATAAGAAGATATAATGGGAAATGGTATCAGCTCATAGTCATTAAATACCAAGTCAAAAAGTGCTAGCTGATGAATCTATTCTTGACAATATGATTCCTTTATTGTTGCAACTATGAACAACAAAGATAAAAAATCTTGAAAGTGAAGCTCAACAAAGATGATTTGAAGGAGATTCAAGATGCTGTGCCAATATCCTAGGTGTCAGGGGATCAGACAACTGATGGTTTTGTTCAATGTTCATGGAAGTTTGCTAACACTTCAACAAAAGCATATCTTGATGCCAGTTTGTACCTCTCTTTGAGATTCAAACTAGTTTATGGTCTCTTTGCATAATTCAAAGTTAATCCCACAAGAATAAAACTGATTGTTATTGGTCGAATACGTATAGCTCAACCAAATTTGTGTTCCATGCTTAATTATATATACATGTTACATGATTAAACCGGTTTGCTTATAATTAATGTGAAATCATGTTCCACTAATATTTTCCTTGTCTGGAGAGATGTTTGTGATTTTGTTTTCTCAGTCTATTGTTTGAATTTTTAAAATAAACTAGCTAGGTTAATTTAAACCCAAACTACAAACAACCTCTATATACATATATATTCCACAAGCATACACAAATTCAGATTTTAGTTATTTGCTCTTTAGCTTGGGAACGCAAATATATCATCAATTCAACAAAAAAATATCAGTTTCCACAGGTACAATGGTTTAATTTGTATATTTGGATTACAATCGAAGTGCCAAATGTATGATTAATTTGTATTTTCAAAATTACGTTGACGTTGCAGCCATTAAGAGAAGGATGATTGAGTGATCTATAACTACAAGAAATATCCTCAATCAATTCATGAGGATGCCGTTACACTCATTTAAATTTGTTCTATTAATCATAATGGAACTTTGAAGTTAAAAATCTCCATATGAATATTTGCTATGAATCCGCAAGCAATGATTCACTTGTGTCAACAAATTTGAAAACATGTCATGGAACACGTCAAGCATATAAACACCAAAGATATGAAGATGTAAGGGAAATAGTATCAGCTCATAGTTTATTAAATGGCATTTCTGTATGCCTATTGGCTCTTAGTGGAGTAGTGTCTTCTATTATTTGTTTCTCACCAACTGAAAAAGTGCTCTCTGTTGAATCTGTTAACCATTATTTGATCGTTATTCAGTTCATATACATAGTTATTATTGTGTAATGTTTGATGGAAGATGTTAAAGAAGTCTTGAGAATGGGTAAGAGAGAACAAAAAATGACAAGATCAGCCAAAACAACGAAGCAGTATGAGATGTTGCCTTCCAAATTTGAACATTTTTTATGCCAACCTTTGAGATTGATCATGGAGTAGTTTGTCTGTTCAAAGGTTCCTATAAGTATCGACTTTAACTACAGATGATTTGATGTTACATAGAACTTGTGATTTGAGAAGAAACAATAGGCCAATCACCTATCGGTGAAAAAACGAGGGTTCAAATAAACGAGGGTTCAAAGGATGTTGTTTCATTTTCATATGTGTGAAGTAGCAATATTAGTCCCACATCGGTGAAGTTGTAAGCATGAAATATAACAGAAGGTTATAAATAAAGAGGTATCAGCAACATTACAACATACTTACCTGGATGGGGTCAATGGGTGATCATGAAGGCCCATGGCCTAGAAAGGTGACCTCCATTGCACTCAGGAGGGGTGCCTTTCTAAGGTCTACCCAAGTGGTGGAGCCTACATCATAATTTGTTGCTGAGGGGGCCTGCGTTCGCGCGGCCCCCACCCAATCATAGTTTAAATTTTTGAGTTGGATGTTAAATTTATTGTTGAGTCGAAAAATTATTTTTGAAATGAGACCAAAAAATACATTTTTGCAGTTATTATACGTTATACGTTATACGTTTTTTCTTGATATATTAGGGACAAAGTTGTTTATCGTTGAAAACATAGATTATTTATGAAATTAAAGAAAGTAATCATCCTATCTATTAAGTACGAACAGTTTTTTTTTTTTTTAATTTCTTAACAAATTAGTTTCTTGTTTTTTTGGTCGAATTAAGCAAGCTCAAAGAAACCAGCTCATATTTTATTACACTCTCACTCAATACAAATAAACTCTAACGAGCAAAAGAGGCAATGGAGACTATAAAAGATATATCAATCCCTCTTATTCAAAACAAATAGTCAAAAAAGAGTTCAGACTGAAATCAATTGGTGGACTCTTTCTTAAATGTACATCTTACCAACAAAATTGCTCCCACACCTCAATAACCCCAACGATATACTTTCAACTGTAGTAATTGTCGTTCGTTTATGACAATTAATACTATTTGGATTATGAATCATCCTGAATTCTTTATAAATGTACTAGCCGATGAGTTAGCCCTTTTTCAGCTTAATAATATTTATCTTTATTAAATAAAAAACCTAAATGTACACCATTAAAAGAATAATGGATCGTGCAATAAAAAAAAAGAAAAAGAATAATAGATGAATAAATAATCTAAGGATTTAATGGTGGTTGGTCGACAGTTCAAAATATTTAGAATTGTCACATAAATTAAAAACATTAATTAATGTGATAATTCTAAATATTTTGATTGATTGTGTGTGCAAAAATATTTTGAACTGTTGGTGCACCACCATTAAACTCTTAATTTATAAACATTAACAGTGTAATTTTTTTTTACATATGTATCTTGCTTTATAAATATATATTGCAACATATGCACAAGAAAATAGACAAAATTTGATCAGCTCTTTCTCTCCCATTCTCATACTCTAAATCATTATTATATTCTCTTAAAGAAACATTTTGCTATAGAATTTTGTTGAAAAGTAGGCTTGAAGTTTTGAAAAGAGACGATTTAGAATATTTATTACATAAGGAATATGTCAAGTAATACAAACGTCACTTTGGAGACAAAATTGACTATTTATTTACTTAATTAAAAGTCTAACGTTGAAATTGGTTGGTTAAACTAAAATCTTAATTATTTCTCTATGTACAATAATTGTTATAGATAAATGAATATATGTTGGAACATCCAAAAACAACAATATATAATAGGGTGGTGGTAACAAGTATAACAATGATCATTTGACCAACATGGCAAAGGTGGATCTATCTAGGATATCTCTGAGGCCATTCAAGCTAACAGACGTTGACGATTTCATGTTATGGGCAGGGGACGATGAAGTAACCAAAAACCTCCGATGGAAAACTTGCAATTCGAGGGAAGAAGCTCAAACTTTCATCAAAGATGTCTGCATACCTCACCCTTGGCGTCGTTCGATCTGTCTTGACGACCATTCAATCGGTTTTGTTTCTGTGTATCTTTGGTCAGGTGATGATAGGTGCAAAGCTGACATAGGTTATGCTGTTGCTTCTAACTATTGGGGTCAAGGGATAGCCACAAAAGCAATCAAAATTGCTCTATCTCAAGTGTTTAATGATTTTTCTGATTTGTTAAGGTTGCAGGCTTTTACTTACGTGGATAACAAGGCTTCTCAAAGAGTTTTGGAAAAGGCCGGGTTCCTTAGAGAGGGTGTTCTTAGAAAGTATACTTATATCAAAGGTACCATCATGGATTTGGCTGTCTTTAGTTTTTTGTCAACAGATGAAATTCCTCCTGTTGATTAGTTTGCCTCTTGTTACTCTCTTTATGATCTATTTTGGTTGACTTATTGAAGTTTTTTTTATTGCCATAAGATGTTTTCAACTTATTTTCATAAGCTAATGCAGGATTTTTGAATAGTTAGAGCTCTATGTATAAAAATTTGTAGCATTAATAATTGTCCTCTACGATTTTTCATATTATAAAAACTTTGAATGATTTTCTCATTTTCAATATCAATAAAAAATCTTTCTCTATATAAATAATTGAAGAATCATTTAACCAATCATCCCCCACTTAATTTCGCATCCGATTCTTAATAATATTTTGAGATATGTGATGATAGGTGTGGATCAAGAGAGAAATAATTTGTGATAAGTGTGGTCCATGTGGTCAATATGTCAACTATTGATACATTATACTACCCGAAAAAATAGTTTCTAAAAACTTTGTATAGGCATAAGCCCACACATTCTACAACATGCATCCGTCCCTGCTCTCCAAGTTACATTGTGAAAATATCTTATAACTTATACGGAACAATTCAACTTTATTGTATCTTTTAATATAAAAATAACTTATATATAAGTGATTATCATGATAAATGTTTATGTTATAAACCGCACATTAGTGTTTATATCCAAACAAGGCCTTAATTAACCAATAATAATTGATAGAATTTTAGCAAGTGTACTAAATACTATCGAAGTAGTAAAAATATCGTTCCCACAAGGACTGGTTTTAATCTCAAGACGTCAATTACGTTATTAAGAAGGATG
>Ga0315914_1002204_pt1 | contig 29859 bp, 27 predicted proteins | sample MpolenodulesMG_FD_203920 | JGI IMG/M metagenome (GOLD analysis project Ga0315914, IMG submission 203920) | Medicago polymorpha root nodule microbial communities from Los Angeles, California, United States - elongated nodules | ecosystem: Host-associated > Plants > Roots > Nodule | place: USA...
GAAACCCTTGTGAATTATTCAACCATCGACATTTGTCATTACGAATGTCGATTGAATGTGCATTTGGAGTGTTGAAGAAGAGATTTCCAATTCTACAAACTTCAACTGAGCCCACATATGGTATTAAAACTCAAAATAAAATCATCACTGCTTGCTGCATTTTACACAACTATTTGATGAGTGAAGACCCCAACCAAACTCTAATAGATGAGGTGCAGCATGATCTTGCAAATGAAAATGATTCTCAAGAGGGTCGTCAAGATCAAAGAGAAGACAATGTTGATGCAGTTAGTGGAGAGCCAATTAGAGATGGCGTTGCTGGTTCTATGTGGATAAAGTACTAAATAGTTTGCTGGTTCTTATGAATGATGTTTTGATGTTTTGAATGAATTTTATTTGTGGATTGTATTATTTGAGTTTGTAATTTTTGGATTAAATGCGAGTTTGTAATTTTTGGATTTGAGTTTAAATAAAGTACTTCTGTTTGAGTTTATTATATATGTCATTTGATGTGTTTAGTATTAGATATGGATGCAAAATCAAAGAGGCCAAGGAAATCGAAAGGCCTAGAAACATGCAATTGGACTACTGCTATGGATGGGGTTCTAATTGATGCATATTTGCATCAACTAACAATGGGAAATAAAAATGGAAATAGTATGACATCAAGCGCTATGGACAACATTCTTGAAGAGTTGCAGAATCATTTCCCGGACAAACCAATTTCTAAAGAAAAGATAAAAGATCACATGAAAAACATCAAAGCAAAGTGGACTCCTTGTTATGACCTTTTTTCAGAATGGTTTGAGTGGATTCGGATGGGATTCTACGACAAATATGTGGGCTGCTGAAGATGAAGTTTGGGACAAGCTAATTGAGGTAGTATTTACTTTTAATGGGATAACTTTTATTTCAGTTTACTCATTACAAACTTTATATGTGATACTTTTGTTTTATTTATTTTTCACGTAGAAAAAACCCGAAGCTGCTGAATGGAGACACAAGCCTATACCGTTTTATTATAAATTAGCCAAACTTTTTGGAAAAGATCGAGCAACAGGAGATCATGAAGATACAGGCTTTGAAATGAGAGCAAGAAAGGCTGCAAATAGCATGAGTCATGGTGCTACCATAGAGGAAATAGATCATTTGGTTGAAACCATTGAAGTTATTTTGGAGAGGTTTGATGTTGATGACAAAATATATCATTCCAGCATTTCTCCCAAAAGGCCTTCTATTTCCACTTCTCAAGATGTGTCATCATCTAGGACTAAGAAACGAGCAAAAAAGGTTGTTGAAGATGATACAAGCATGAAAGAAATTTCTAAGACTTTAAAGACAATGGTTGAGGTGTTTAAAATGAGCTCAGAGGAATTGGTCAAGCAGAGTAAGAGTGCTAATGGTGGAGATATTTGGGTTGAATTAGTCGAAATTGGTGTTGAACCAGCTTCCTTGCCTAAAGTATACATGTATCTTGTTAAGAATGTTGATGCATTGAAAGCTTTTAATGGAATTCCAATTGATAACCGCAAGGAAATGTTACATCTCATTGTGCCCGACTATCCTTTTTATTAATGGTAATATATTTATTTATCACTTTTATGCAATTTTATGTTTTTTATCAACTGAAATTGAGTATCTGTATATGAAAATTTGCAGGTATTGTGGAGTCCTTAAAGAATAGTATTGTCAACTACAATGGACCTATATTTGACTTTTTTTTTTCTTGTGACAGTTTGAGGATTTATGGTTATATTAATAGTTTGATGACAATTGTTTTGGTAGTTAATTATTATTGTCATTAGGTGCTATAAAGTGGAAGATATTTTTGGTTGTTTTTTGACGATATATAATTAATGTACTCATGAATTTTGGTATTATAATGGTTCATTACTTTTATTTGTTAGTCAAAATTTGAAATCTGCTACTGTTAGCTCAAAATATGATAGCTAAACTGCACTTTTCGCCCCCTAATTTTTAAAAGGTTTCGATTTTGGTCCCCTATTAAAAAAATGGCAATTTTGGCCCCTTTCGACCCAAAATTGCTGAGAAGACACCACATGTCCCAAAACAGAGGCCATAATCTCAACTTTTTGAAAAGATAAGGGTTCAAAAGATCATATTTCCCTTATGTTAGGGGGTCAAAAGACTATATTTCCCTACACATGGGTTGTCACTTTTGCCACTTTTTATAATAGGGGGCCAAAATCGCAACATTTTGTAACTTAGGGGGCAAAAAGTGCAGTTTAGCCAATATGATATTATGCAGGTTCTATAATCTGCTATTGTTAGCATTATGTTTGTGATAGTGTGGTATTATGCAGGTTCTGTAATCTGCTCCTGTTAGCATTATGTTTGTGACAGTGTGATAATATGGAGGTTGTAACTAATTCATCGTGTGAGGAGTTACCTCCAAAATAGGGGAATCATCAATATTTTCTCTCTTTGCATAAATGTCCATGCTTCCATTTCTTTCCACATTGGTAACAGAAGTTACATTTACACCTGAAGAAAATGGAGCTAGTATAGTGTTTTGTTTTTTTATCATATCATGATATGATGCAATAGTGAATTACATGTGAAAATGATAAATATTAGCTATGAGAATGTTGAATACAAAATAAACCTGCATTTCATGTGTTTGCGAGAATTTAACATATTGGTTTTCCTCCGGCATTTGCAAATGGTTTTGAATTATATCTAAAACATGATATTGAATTATACCTATAAAAATACGATGAACAGTGGTTGCAAATGGTTTTGAATTTTACGTGTAACCTATATAATTCTTCCATATTATTATTGTTTGGTTTAATCTGCCAAAGGAAAATACACTAGTTGCAAATTATGCAGAACAAAAATTTAAGTTGCTAATGTTTATTCTTGTACTACTTATGAACAATATCAAAATAATCACATATTGATTGAATTGAGTTATAAATTCAACATAGTGAAGTTTTCTAAGTAAAGGGTAGAAATGGAATAAAAAAGTTATAAATAATTCCATTCCATCCACTTTCCAAACAATGGAGTGGGAAATTAGTTTCATTCCGTCGTATAATATCCAAACATGAAATGGAATCTTTGTTCCATTCCACTACGCTCCATTCTGTTCCACTCCGTTAGTTTTAGGTTATCTAAACAGAGGCTTTGCCTATCTAAGAAGAAAGGATGGTATGGGCCATTCATGGTTAAATAGCTAAATAGAGGTGGACGTGTCATGATATGGGACAACATCATGTGGTTCACTAAAGTCCATGAATCTGAGCTATATCTGATGGAAGCATCTGATCAAGAAGAAGCAAGCAAAGATAAAGTGACCTCTACTTGAAAAGGAAATCCAAAAATTCCTATGAGTGGGTTGACTTTGTGAAGAAGTTAGGAGAGAATTATGATGAGGAATATGAGGAAGAAGAAGATAGTGAGCATAAAGGGTTGGCGCTCCCAAAACCACCTTAAACAAATGAGTCAAGCTCAAGACGCTAAACAAACAGTAAATGGGAGGCAACCCATAGATTTATTATCATGTCGTTTAATGGGAGGCAGCCCATATGTTTATTTTTTCAGTCATTTCAATTTCAGTCATTTATGTCACATAGCTATTCCATTTAACAACTTCTTTCTTTTATTGTTTTCAAACTCGCGACTAGGCTCTTTGTTTTTACGTGAATTGCACAACCTTTCCTTTTCAAAAAAATTAAAATTGTGTATTAGTATTAGAGAATTATTCCAATCATTAACTACAGGGGGCTAGCTTACTTTCAAAGTTCAAGAGCACGATAACTATCGGGGCTTGCTGCGGAAGATACTAATAAATGTTCACCATTACAATTATGTATAGCATAATTGGTGAGATTTTGAGCCAATTATATTCCACACTCTCTACTATAATTCTTTCTATATGTGTTTTTCATGTGGATTGTTATTTTTACTTTAAATTGCGGTAGTTCTTTACAGACTATCAATTATATTATCATACACATAAGGTACTTGTTTTGGTACCTTGAGCCTTTTAAAATTTAAACCAACCTTGATTAATATTGTTATATCCTTTATGAAACCACTTTAAGCCTCCATGCAAATTTTCGTTCATTGTTACTTATGTTACTTGAGTCATGTCAAAAGTTTTGAACCTTTTAATGATGCATCTGTATGATTTCTTTTGGAGTTAGATAGATCAGTGAAGCACTTGTCATGGTGTGAAATTTAGTCTATGGTTGGTCTTTACATTTTCCCCCATATGAGCCATGGTCTACCGTTGTGCGAAGAATCAGTTTGATTGCCTCTACATCAAGATTCCTTTGTTCAAAAAGTTTAGAAGCCAATGCTATGCAGAATGTTGTATTTCCACTATCAGAAAGCTTTTGCATAAAGGCACATTTCTCCGAAAAACATACAACTCCTTGGCAAGGCTCGAATCACTTCATAGTTTCTAGTGAGTTTCCGATGATGGATGAAAGTTGCCCGGAATATGAAGAGGTTTTTCATGCCGGAAGCTGCAACCCTTTTGACGATGGGAAGGAGAATATCATCTAGTAGATTATCCATTTGGCAAGATGCAGATTTCCTAAGGATGGAGGATGGTTAAAAGAGAAGAGATGAGAGGGATTTTTATAGGAAATTAAAGTGGTCAAAGGAATGGAAGTGACAACCCTTTTTTGTGGTTCATTGACAACCACGCGTCTTCCAAGAGGGTGTAGTCGTTCTAGTTAGCGGAAAGTTTTAAGATCTCGAGGGGAACCGATAGACTAAGGAGAGGCACTATAATGATGAAGAAAGTGGGAAAGTGTGTGAACATGAGAATGAAAAGACATCGAGGAACACGTGGCGTTTTTAGGCAAATGGAAGGGTTCCATCGACTGCTAAATTTAGAAGTAATGGCCCAATAAATATGGAGACTGTGTAAGGAAATAAACCTGGAAATGACTACTCTTGGAAGTCATGAATACCCTGACGTCATGCTTGGGAACACTCAGAGTTTCCCAAAAAGGCCAATTCTCTCCTTCAAATAAATTCAGCCGAAAATGGCATTTTTTGGGGGCAATTTGTTAGCTGGTAATTTCAACAGCCACATTTAATGTGGTCAACATTTGTTGACTTTTACTCTTGCAGGAATCAATCTATTTTCTATCAAATTTGAGGAGTTTGACGAAGAAGTGGACTTAACATGAAAAGGCAGCGTTCGACAAGAGACGAATCAAGGACGCAAAGCCGTCGAAGTAAAGCAACTGCCTTTGAAGCGGGAAGATTCAAATTTCAAAAGAGAAGCGATTTCCTCAATGGAGAACGTGGGAGACAAGCAGTTGTCTACATGGAAGGAGTGTTGATGATGGGCTTAGTTTCTTTCCAGTTATTTTCCATGTATAAATAACAGTTTTCCATAGGGAAAACGGGTCCTAAATAACCTATATAGAATTCTAAAAACACTTAAAGTACCGACGCGAGTGAAAAGAGTCATAAAGAATGTGTGTAAAGGATTTATCTAACCACCTTTATTTTTAATGCATTGAATTTTACATTTCCTTTAATTTTCTGCAATTTAAACTTAATGCCTTTACATTGCTTTTGAAAGCCTTTTTCTGTCGAAAGACGGCACACAGTCTCGTCTTGTTCATAACGCAACCTATGAATTTGATGAACGCACAAAACAAAATGCACAACATGTTCTAAGATCTTTGTTTTGATCCTGCTCGTAGTAATCAAAACCAGCCCCTATTGTTCGCCAAAAAAACCGGTAAACAGTGCCCTAAGGCCACAAGTTAGCATTTACCTAAATTAAATTGTACGAGTCAGATTAAAAGATCAATATAAAATTAAATGCACATGATTTTTTTCTGCTTCATCTTTACCCATTACCCCTCTTCTTCCTCTTTCTCTATTCAGATACAATTCGAACTTCAAAGTTTTTTTAAGATGCTAAATTAGTCCACCCAAATTAGCTTTGGAGAGAATTGAATCTGAAACTTTGAAGAGGAGGACACTCTCAAGTCTTAAGTCAATACCACTAGGCCAATCTAAGTGGATTTCAAACTTCAAAGTTGAACGTATTCTTCAAATTAATTAAAAGTTTCGATAACAAAAGCTATAATCTATGTTTTTTTTATATTCAAGAAACAATAGGTTTTTTAAATTTATTAACTGTATATCATTTTTTAAAGGCTTAATAGTAGTTTTAACCCCCTAACTTTCCTAGAGTTGCGATTTTGATCCCCTAAGAAAAAAACTACAAAACTATCCCTTAAGTTTTATAACTATTGCAGTTTTGGCCCCCCAATGCCAAAAAAAATAATAAAAAATAACACGTGGCACCTCATTTAGGGTGCCACGTCAGTGTAGACCGAGTCAAAATTGGTTTTGGGGGCCAAAACTGCCACAGTTGCAAAACTTAGAGGGCGGTTTTGTAGTTTTTTTCTTATGGGAAAAAATCGCAATTTTGAAAAAGTTAAAGGACTAAAACTGCTATTAAGCCTTTTTTAAAATAGTAGAAACAAGAATCCCTACAAGGTACACCACCATGGATGCATCCTTGAGTACTAGAACCTAACATATGTACGGGAGGATTCAGACATTATAATTTCGCGTGACTAAATTACTCTGTGAGCAAAAAACTGCTTCTACCACCGGGGCATATAAATGAATGTCAAATATTGGTAATATATTGGGTAATAAAAAATTGGGTAAGAGAAATGGCAGCAACACACATTTTAACACACACTTTTCAACACATTTTTTTTGATTAGTTAAAGTTCACATAGGTCCCACCAAATCATGTGGGACCCATATAAAATTGGTGGAACTCATGTGAGTTTTAACCAATCAAAGAGAATGTGTTGAAAAGTGTGTTAAAATGTGTGTTGATAGCATTCCTCAATTGGGTAATCCACACTTAGCTTTATGTGGATCCACCCTTGCATATGGATCTAGAACACCATTGAAAATAATGATTTTACCAAAACTAATAAAAAACCGTAAAGGGTTGAAAAATTAAATAAAATTGACACAACCTTTTACAACCTCTCATCTCTCATATTAAACACTTCTATCACTTGATATATATATATATACATATATATATATATATATATATGATTCTGTTAGAAGACACATTTTATGAAGGCATCTTTTAGTAAACTATTCTATGAGCATTTGTTAAAAGACACCAACTAATTTTTATGAAGGTGTCTTTTAACAAAGTTATAACTAAAAAGTGGAAATCACACCTTGAGGTGTGGGTTGCTAAAAGACACCTTCATGGGTGGCTTTCAGCAAAAGTACATATTTTCATTTGGACAAAAAAACCCAATATCCACGAGTGTAAACCAATTTAAAGTATGGGATAGTTTAGTAAATTTCATTTAATATTATTTTTCAATAAAAGAATCCAACACCTACATCCCAATTAGATTGGCACCCCGGGAAGCCTCCGTCCTATGCCTGTCAAACTCTAAAATTCAATAAAAAAAAAGGGGGAAAAGTTTGTACAAAGAGAGAGGGGGGACTAGGCCAAAACCCTCAAAAAAGAAAAGCAATCAATGAAAAATAAATAAATGACTAAGGAAATCTATAATTGGGATAGAAATCAATATGCAACTCGGGCGTAAGAGTTTCTAACCAAATAGAACCTTGAATCCCATGACCCATATTCGCCAATTTTTCCGCACAACTGTTACCTTCGCGATACCAATACTACGGACATTCCAATATAACAGAATCATTTGGAAGATGGAGGAGGACCATCCTTTGCACGGGTTTGATAGGGCGTGCCAATGACTTGCTTTTTAAGCTTTTGCTTCTGCGACTTTGTAAGAACTTGAGTGAAGCCTTCATCATCCATTCGTTGATCATACTCACGGATTCTGGCCCATAAATCAAGACCATTCTGTATGTTCCTGCTGACATGTTGTTGTACGGGTGGGACCTGAAACACTAAATTTACCTCTACGTCATCTATGACATTGTTTGTTGCGTGTTGGAGATCATGGTCTACATCTGCAGCAGTGGAGTCTTGCTCATTTCCCCGAGCACCTATGTTCTCCTCAGCATCTATCTCCTCCAACACGTGTAAAGGAGTGCTAGGCAGCCGATCGGTGCGAGTTGTAGTAGCTTCTGTCTGATCCTCAAATGTGTAAGTAGCTTCAAACTCTTTATTGACATAATTCGGAGGTACTGCCATTTGAGTTCTGTCATTCGGTATGGCTTTGTCTGTATCCTTATCCGTCGTTACATCTGCTATATCCACCTCATCTGTAAATTGCGTGGCTGCCAACTCTTGAGGGACTGTGCTTGTAGCCTGCTGCTGTGTGGGAATCGTAATATCCTAGTCCAACAGTACCCTCTCGGGAATAGAAACATCCTATTGTTCACTGTCCACAGATGCAAACGCCTTTGAAGATCCAATTCCCTCCGGATTATCCTTAGACTTCCACGTTTGTTTTTGAACCAGTTGCTTCCTGTTATCAATGGTTTTCTTTCCAACGTCTATAGGTTGCTCATGCGTTTTCGCTCTTAGAGGGTGTAGGCGACGACATGAATTAATGTTGTGACCAATACTATGGTAGTGTGTGCAGAAGTCTAGGAGACCCTCGTATTCGATAGAAACGGGGAAAGCAAAACCCTCACGTTCGACCATCACCTCGTAAAAGATTTTCTTTGAAAGGTCCAAATCAACGAGTATTCGTGCATAGTGTCCATAAAGTCTGTTTCGTGTGACGTTATCAATAAGTAACAGTGTCCCAATCGCGCCCGCAATTTCATACAGAGTTCTCTCCATCCAATACTCTTGCGGGAGTTCCCACAACCGAATCCATACTTGCGCGTGAGTTTGTCTTTGAGTGTGTAGGTTGAAGTCCTTGGTCCATTCAAAAAATCTGAGCAGCTCCGGTTTGAAGTTTACAGTGCCAGCTGCCCAAACCGTACGCATATATTCTTGCGATGCAAAAAAGAACTCGTAGAAACCTCGGCCAAGGGAAAGCATATGCCATGGTCCTTTGACTTTCCATAATTTCTGAAGTTTGGCAGTGATATCTTTGGTTGCAGGGTTTGTCACCTTTGTTTAATACCAAACGACCACAAAGGTTAATTTTACAGAAATCTAACCCCCGAGAGTAAGTGGTGGGTGTAATTGATATGGATAGCGTATCTCCACATATAGAGCGCAGCGGGAGAGGATCAGCCGTTGACAGAGTGCCACATAAAGCTTGTGCGAAGGATGGCTTTGCCGACTGCACAGATGCAACAATCAGAGCAGGAGCAACAATTTGTGTCGAGACAGCTGTAGCATCGTTACTATTGCAGGATGGAGTCGCCGCAAGGTTGGAAGGAGGAGCAAGCTCCGCCTGCCAGTCAAACATGATCAGGCAACTACCAAGTAGCTAGGGCGAGATCGACTGCAAAAGAGGTGGTCGCACAAGTAAAAATTGATGATCGAACAACAAACAATTCACGTAATTTGTGTATTAGTACTGTGCGATAATGAATTGCAATTGTTTTTGTAAATTCAATTCCCCACCACAAATATGTTTTAATGAAAATTACTAAAGTAACCCTTAAGCTATTAGTTTTAAATAATAAAGATGAAGGATGTTTTTGTCCAAATAAAAAGGTAGAAAAAATTACTAAGCTATCCCTCAAGCTATTTGTAATAAAATAAAAGTCGGTCTCAGTTAGCAAATTGGTGCAAATTAACAAATATGTTTTAATAAAAAATACTAAAGTAACCATCAAACTATTAGTTTTAAATAATAAAGATGAAGGGTACTTTTGTCCAAACGAAAATGTTTACTTTTGCTAACTTGAATCTTCATGTTTTTTGTTGGTCTATATATATAGGGGGTTGCTAAGTTACTCCCATCTATAAACAACATGAAGGAGTAAGTTAACAACCCTACTCCCAATTGGTTTTTACTAAAAACCCAACTCTATCTATTTAAGTTATGTTATTAGTAAAGGATAAATTTATAAATTGAAAAAAAAAATGTTTCCTTAATATTTGTTGTGTACTAAAGCACTTTATTTTTGTACTCCAAAACAAAAGCACTCTATTTTTTTTTTATAATAAAGAAAAACACTTAATCTTTTTTTTAGGAAAGCAAAATCACTGGAAATTTTTTTTTTTTTTGACAAGAACACTAGTTAACGTAATTAACTTTTTAGTTTTGGAAAATAGTTAACGCAATTAAGTTGTCACCCACAATAATCATTATATACCACACCCAAAAAAAACTTAATAAAAGAATAATTCAGATCTGTAAAAAAAAATTGAAAAAGAAGTTACTAATATAATAACGTAATCTTCTTCCTTAAAAAAAAAAATATAATAACGTAATCTTTTTGACGAAAGAAAATGTAGCATCTTTTTTTTTCTTTTGATAAAGAAAATGTAGCATCTTTTATTTCTTGATTGAAAAATTTATAATGAATATATAATGAATAGGCGGTATAGGATGTGGTCTCTGAGAGTACTATGTAGGAAATTTTCAGCCTCCCCTTGTCTCACCTTTCTCTTGGTTCATTGAAAAAAAATCGTTTTTTCCTTTCATTAATTGAAAAACACATATTCAAAATTCAATTTAAAATTCTTGTGAGAAGTCTAGTCCACATTTATTACACTTTAATTTATTTTGACTTGAAAAATATTAAAAGAAATATAAAATATTAGTTCATCGATTTTTTTTTCTTCCATATACTTGAAAAAATATATAAAATTCAATTTAAAATTCCAATGAGAAGTCCACATTTAATACTCATTAATTTATTTTGACTTGAAAGATTAAAAAAATAAAAAACAAAAAACAAGTATATGTTTTTTTAGAAAAAAATAATATTAACAACCAATGTCAGTTTAATTTGACTATGGAGAGTTTAAAATATATAAAATATGCAAGGTCCGGGGTTCAAACCCCGACCACTACCAAAAAAAAGATAAATATACCTATACTTACTTTTTCATTATCCCAATTATACCTTTAAATAATTTTTTCTATAATAAACATTGTTGTTAGTGTCATTAAAAAGATATAAATTTAGACTATATTTTTATGTTATATTATTAGTGTCATTAAATTAGATACTCATGCTTTTTTTATTTGTTATATTTGAAAGCAAAATGTATCCATATTTTTACTTCTAATCAAAATCAAAATTTCAGAAAAAAAAAATATCATTCATAATTTTCAAACATTAACGTAGTAGTAGTAGTAATAATAATAATAATAATAATAATAATAATAATAATAATCTATACCAATATATAAAGAGAATACATATTTTTTACTGAATTTTTATTGGTCAATTTCATTTTCTTACTGATTCTCTGAAAAATAGAAAAAAAAAACAAAGCACAATAAATAAAAGAGATTGAGATGAACACATACAATATCAGATACAATATTAGTATTTTGACTTTGCATTTTTTTTTTTTTTGATAAAGTATTTTGACTTTCCAATTAGAGAAATGCTATTTTACAGAAAAATATTTATAAGATAAGATATTGTCTCGACTATTAAAAACTCTTGCATATGTCCCTCCCCAAGTGCCCAAGCCACATAGACAACTGATTCATATTCAGTATATTTTCTCACCTCTATGTAGTTTCTGCATGAATTCAAATTCAAACTTTTTTTTTTTTTTGTGTCAATTCTTCTACCTTTCTCTTTTATTTTTCTTCTTTTAATGTCTCATCTACTCTCTAATTATTGATTTTTACAATTGCACTGGTTCAGAATTAATTGACGATCTTATAACTCTTCAAAATTCAGGATTGAGATTTCAAGATGAGTGAGGGGCCCTCAGAACCTCGTCATGTTCCCTTGATTAATCTTGAGGATAGTGATGATGATGTCATTGAATCTTCACCTAGATCTTTTGCTCAGGTTTATGTCCATTTTTTGTCCATTAAACCTTTGTTCATTGAAATCATTAATTTTAGATTATTTAATATTTAATTAATGATTACTTATACTAAAGTGCTTAATGGATTTAAGATTAATTTGATAGAAATTGATCTCCTTTGTTTAATTTTGTATTTCGTCATCTTAGGCAAGCGCAAGGAGAAATCGAAGAAGGATGGCAACTGGCTCGAATTTGGGTAAAACCTTTTTGCTTTCAAAATCTAACAAATACTTTTGAAGTTCAACTTTCATTTTTTTTAATACTTTTATCATCATTTTGTTTATTTCAGTAGAAATTATGAAATGTTATATTTGTGACATGTGGAAATGATCTTCCTACACAAAATCTAACCCAATTATGTTTTTGAAAATACTTATTTGTTTGATCATCTACATGTTGTCTTCATTCTTAAAATATAAGAAAAAAAAGGTTAACTAAAGTTAATGTATTTGGCTCAAGATTTGTATCAAATACATCAACTTTTGTTGACCCATTTTTACTTACACTTTGGGATGAAGGGAGTACAAATCAGGTTTGATATTTGGAAGCACATTATTTTTTATTATAACAGTATGCAATTTCTACATCACTGTTCACCGTATTTATACGGTAATATTTTTTTGTCACTATTAGTTTTGTTAAAAAGATAATTGTTATTTGGCTTAATTACACTTTTGGCCCCCTAAGTTTCCCAAAATTGTGATTTTGGCCCCCTAAAAAACAACTCTTTTCAGGCCCCCTAAGTTTACTTTCTGTTGCAATTTTGGCCCCCACGCCAATTTTGACCCACTCAACGGACATGTGGGTGCTACGTGTGTAATTTTTTTATTTTAGGGGGACAAAATCACAACTTTGGGAAACTTAGGGGGCAAAAGTGTAATTAAGCCTTGTTATTTATATTGTTTTTGTCAAAAAGAGACTGTCCCCATGAACATATACCAGTGTATTGTTCAAAGCAACTGAGTTATACAACGACCGATGTTTTTTATTTATATATTTGGTGTTAACCCTTTGGTACTTAGGGGAAACGAGTCCTGATATTTTGGAGCTCGACCAGGAGGTAAATAAAGTCTAGCCAAGAATTGTTTCATCTAGGAATCAAACTCGGGTTCTCTTGAATAATTTGTCCTTGATAGAGATAATTAACCACTCAAACATATTATTCTCGTTCCGGTATGGGCCAATGTTCAACCCCACATATGTTCCATGTGAATCCTTGGACAAGGTTCATTGGGGTAGTGGCAAAAACCGGACACGGGATCACGTGTAAATAGTTACCGCCTGGAAATAACTTGGTCTGTGTCAATGACCTCCCACGGGACCAAGTGTTCACAGTTGTTCCTCAATAACAACTGTCCAAGTAAATGTACAACGACCAAAATCCTAAACCTACTTTATAAATACTTACTCATGGACATTGAGTTAGGTATGCTAACTTTTACCCACATATACCTATCATTCCATGAAGCTTAGTTTCTTGACCATTGGAGTGTTTCAAGGTAAACCATCCCCATTCTCCTGAAGAAGACTGTTGCAGACGAAAGTGCATCAATCAGAGGTAATTCAACTTCTTTACCCAAGGATCTTAGGTCCAAGAGGATCAATGTCAACTTCACTAGGGACCAAACCTAGAACAAATATGCTCATTCCTTCTCCAAAGTGAGATCCCACAGTTCATACACTTTTTTGTTTAGCAGCTATCGATTAGGCCACTCCTCCACAATAGAAACCAAAATACCCATCCATTCGGTAAATACCCCTTCAGCAGGGGAGCAAGTCACCATATCCCCTGACACAGGAATGTGTCCACCTCCAACTTCTCAGGAGCACTGAAGCTTCCATCAACATCTACCTTCAGCCGCAAGGAGTCCCCAGTTTCCCTCTCTATTACTAGTGGTTGCCAAAGATCTGAAGGACACTCGATTAAATCCTTCTAGAGGAAGTTAAGAGAAAAGTTATCTCCACAAAAGTATAACGCGCGTCCTTTATGAAAAAAGAAATATGGTACCCCAATCTAGCCTTCGGCGATGCAAATCTAGTCAATGGGACACATTACAACCACAACGCGATGGTTATTCGACCCATGCAACATAGTGTACACCAGCGTTCTCACCACTATCGGCCAAACATAAAGAGATTGTTCCCACTACATGGGTTGTGACTCGCAAGGTTTCAACATATCGTGTTCACGATGTCGTGGCTTGGTGAAACTGCTTGTGAAGTTTTGGAGGAAGGAGATCTGAAACACAAACATTAGTCAACTATTGGTCATCGATTGCCCATCATATACAATTGTATCGTTAGACAGCCATTTTGGAAGCTTTAGGTATGTTTTTCTCATTAACTCATCACAAAATGTGGTACCATTGGAATCATGAAGGCGTTCAGGATCCGTCAAGTTTACCGCGTCGACATCCAGATTTTTCTTCTCTGCCTTTCTCGTTTGCCGGTCCGTTGGAAGGATTGCCTCGCTTCGACCCTGTTGTAGGGTGGTTTTCCAACAATGTTAGGAAACAGACGCTACATTCATCCAAGCAAGAAAAAAAATAGAAGCCTGGTTCCCGACGTCTAGTTCATCGAGGTGCAACATATTAAGTTAAGCATAATGCTAGATATAGCGAACTTTTTTTTTTTTTTAGAAAGATATAGGGAACTTGATTTCTTAAGTTAACTATCCTTGATATGTTAGCATACAAGATCCACATTTATGCATGGCCTGTTGAAAAAAATAAACAAATGGATAGGGAAATTCATATGGCTTACATATATTTCCACCAAGAATATTGTCAAATTTTCTTGGCTCAAATTGGGGAAGAATAAAATTAAAAATCTGTGTCACGCGCCAATATTCTTCATAAAATTGTCTTTGAGACATAATAATACCCCCCAATTAACCACTTTTTATTCCTAGATACTCTCATCCAGGCTTACACATTTAAATTACATACATTATAAAATGATTTATAGAAAATAGAATTAGCAACATGATAAACGATTATATAATACTTCAAAAACACTTAATTAATTTAAAAAAAAATATTTTACATTGTTTGTAATTTAAAAAATAAAAATGAGCTCTCTCCTCTCTTCCCCTCTAAAAGCCTCAATCCAAACACACCCATAATATAACATATTTCTTATCTCGAGGTATGCACTCCAAATAGACCCCAAGAAATATTTCCCCATGTAATGAAAATATTCAATAATTTACCTTTAGAGACATGCATATAACTAAGAGCCTTCCACTCTACCCTATTGCCGGTCATCTTGTATCTGATGTGAGACTATTTAACATACCTGATGAGTAAATGGATCAAATACATGTATTTAGTTTTATTAATATTTTGTTATCTATCCAATTTTTTTAATACAACATATCAATGGACGTTGCATTGTATTTCAAAACTTTTATTAATATATGGGGACTTTTTCGTGATTCTTGTATTGAAGTTTTCTCATTTTATTATACTCTTTAATACTATTGTCATTTGAAATAGCTCTGATCTTGTTCATGATTATTGCAGGAAGTCAAACTATACCAACTTATGCTATGCACACCAGAGAGCAACACAGAATCGAACCAATTGGTGATGTTTATATAAATTTGGAAGTTAATACTAGTGGGGAGGTAATAAAATTCTTATGTTCTTGTCTCATTGTTTAATGCTCAGTGTTTCCTCCCTTTGTTATGGTATATGAACCTTGTAACACATGTGCACTTATTAATCATGTGAACTTGAAGATGTTGGTATATATTTCCTCTGTCGTATTTTGATTGTTTTAGCAAAAATAATTATAATTTACAAAATCTAGAGAATATTTTAAAATATCTCAATTATACACTTGAACATTCAATACACTCAGCAGTAGTACTCGTAATAGTATATGGGTCATGCTAACCAGTGCTCCCGAGGTATCGGTTAAGGAAACAAAAAAAGGTTTTAAGTTGAAAATAACATTTTTTAGACTTTTGAGAAGTTGATTACACAACTTTCAATGTCATACTACTATATTTGCTTCCTAAACCGGTGCCCCGGAGGCATCAGTTAGCATTTCCTATACTATATTTTTCCGGTCATTGAGGTATAAAAAATTCCTTAAACTGATGAACATACATTTTATGTCAGCGGTTTATTGGTGTTTAAATGTCTAACTTGAATATTTCTTTTACAGGCTAAGAATGCCAAAAATTCAGCTGAAACTAAGAAAGAAGCCTTAGAGCCTAATATTGAAGCACCTGAACCTCCAGAGGAACCTAGATGCCCAATATGTATGGATCCTTTTGTGGAAGAAATGACAACCAGGTGTGGACATATTTTTTGCAAGAATTGCATCAAAAATGTAATAAGAATACAAGGCAAATGTCCTACTTGTAGGAAAAAGGTTACTTCAAGACAGCTAATAAAGGTGTTTCTTCCATCTTTCGGTTGAAGGTATGACCCTAACTTGTAAGTTGGAATTGTAGTTTATCACGACATAACTAAATTGATTTTTGTTTTTTATATATTTTTGTTTTTTATATTATTCTTATGAATATACTGATATTCAAATCATAATTCAAACATATCATTTGCCAATAGCTACACCAATAAGATTGTGATACTATACTATTATAAATTATTAGGATGTGAAACAATTTGCAACTGGTAATTGAAATGCCTTTATGTAATTTTACTTTATAGATGCAACAAGTTGTTCAAGAAAAAGTTTCCATTACAATAATCTCATTTTGTTTTTATTTGTCTAATCAATAGAATCATCTAAGCTGTGTTGCGGAAAATTGGAAATCCAGTGTGCTGCTTCGGAGATTGTTGAGTGATTATATTATTTCTATTAAGTTCCTTGTAGTAGATGTTTCTGAATTATCATGTACCAGATTTTGGCATTCATTTGTCATATTCACAGTTTTTCTGTTCTTTTCTTTTTTGACAAATCTGTCACATGCTTACTTAAAAAGGTTTGCTGGGTACAATTAGATGCTCAATAACTTAGTTGGTAAATTCTTGATACCCATCTGGATTGGCATAATACAAATGGTAGATTTAGAAAGTAATTTTCACATAGCTATTAAGAAAATTATAAATTATAACACATTTGACGAATTACCAAGTTACCGTTGGAACATTAGTGTGAAGTTGAAACGAAATTGGAAGGTTTAAAGATTAAACAACAAGTAATGAGACTTTGAACAACTATTTTGTGAATTAAATAAAATCGAGTGTGTAGGTCCTACATAGAATAGAACATACAAATTAGTAGTGTTTATATTATGGTATTTGATGATAACTTTGTCAAGTGCACCAAACCATGGCAATAATAAATTGATAAGTTATCATTGTCAAGTGCACCAAACCGTAGCAATAATAAATTGATAAGTTATCATTGTCAAGTGCACCAAACCGTAGCAATAATAAATTGATAAGTGATCGTTTCCACATGAATTGTTGTTCAACTTTGCGATTTACTAAACTTATTGAATTAAAAACAGTAAAGGAGTTTATGATGTTTGCAAGTTTGATTGATTGCAGAATATGAGATTATATTTTGGTTGATTTAGATGTTTAATGGTGATTAGGATTCCTTGAATCCCCTATATCTTCTTTTTTGGCTTAACAAATGTTTTGAAATTAGTTATATCCTAGACTTGATCATAAATGATGATTCTGATTTGAGACCGTGATAAATTGGTGGGATGCTCCTATATTTGTGCATAGACAAAGGATATACTTTTGGCTTCCCTTTAAGATGAATTATATCATAATGTCATACCTAAATTCAATAATTAGATTAAAGATAATCAATCAATTCCTAAAGTTCTTGTTCAAGTGAGATCAAGATAGTCATTCATATACGCAAACCTACATATTAGGTTATAATCAAGTTGAAAAGCATTATAACGATCGGAACAAATAAAAAATTTAGAAGACTATGATCTTAAATGAATAAAGATTTTCATCAATTGAATCAATACTCTAGAACAATTGGGAGGTTCTTCAATGCTCTAGATGTTTGACCATTGGTTTGAACTGTCAACTTTCCAATGAATTACAGTGTGTGCAAGGGTCCCGTTTTATAGTCATCTTTCCATTTAGCTTTAAGATGGAATTCTAGGCTTTTCCCTCTGATCCAACTTGAAAAACAGGTTGGAACACAAAATACTTGAGTAGTATGTGCGTGGTGCTTTAACCCATCTACCTTGGCGCTTTTGGCAGTCCCCAGAGCTGTGCGTGGATCTGAGGAGCTTTGAAACGCCCCCACAGGGCTGAACATTGTAGATTTTTTGTTTTTCTTCGCGCGTTCTTCCATCTTTAGATGCCTTGGGACTTGATATAAATCACCCCAACTTGTAATATCTTCCAAAACCTTCCAAGCTACATTAACCTTCATTCTTCAACTTCTACAAATCCTTCGCGCGGTGTCTTGTTTTTTTTTTTTACCAAATTACATAATTTATAAATAAAAATACTCAAAACACCTATGGAGTTGCTTGTTGCATGATTAGGGAAGAAACTAAATTACAATGACTCAAATGAAAACAATATAAAAAGTCTCTCAAACCATGAACAACTCCTCTAAATTCTAACTGATTATCTTCAAATGCATATTTATATAACTAAAAGCATATCCTAAAATATCATATGATGCTCTCTCATCACAACCCCAAAATTAAGCTGTTGTATGTCCGCAAGTAACAAAATAGAAAGAAGTCATAATATGCATACAATTTTCAAATTGTATACCTTTTAGAAGAGGGTGCTCAAATCATTATTCATCCCATTCCTAGCTTTGACTGACTTACCACATTCTCTCAAACGGGACATACCTACAGAAGATAATCAACTTTCAATCATAGACAATTCCAATATTTATCTTCCTAAAACCAATAGGGATGGTCAAGGCATTTCCCACTCCATTCGACATGTTTATTCATCTTTCTATGAACTTGAGGCAATTATAAACATTCGTTCAAAGTTAAGTATTTATCATACACACTATAAAAGTCTTTTCAAGGTTATCACCTGGCCGAGGTTATAGGTGTAATATATTTTGGAAAGTAGGCTAACAATAAATTGGAGTTAGATTCACTACGGATTCCCTAAACAATAGAACACTTCCTTCAACCTTCATCTTTGATCCAAATCATGTCAAAAGTTTTTGAACCCAATAATTCCGTTGTAGTTTTGAGCACCAAAACTACAACAGAATTATTGCATGGAGGATCAAAGGGGTTTAGTATAGGATAGTAATAATAATAATAATAATAATAATAATAATAATAATAATAATAATAAATCAAAGTGGCTTGAAAAAGGTTGAAAGTACCAAACAAATGCCTCATGTGTATGATAGCACGATCAATAGTCTGTAGTGAACGATCGCAACACTAGGAAAATAACTTTGAATCATGGATACACATATATGAAAGAAATATTATAGAAATTGCAATATATTTGGCTTAAAGTATTACTGGTTATACAAATGACTGGCCCATATCATTCTTTCCTTTTAGATTGAGTAGTGTAGTGGAACAGAAAATTTTAAGGGATTGAAACATTACCTTATTTCTAGCTTCAAAGTCGGGCCTTTCTTCAAAGGTTCCTTCATTTTGGCTCTTTCGCTCGAGTGGGGTTTTGTCTTAGCCTTTTCAATGCCACACTTGGATGTGTGTTCCTCACTCTAGTCGTGCGACATTTCTTATCCGAAAACTGACCTGCAATTTCATCACCAACATTGTAAGATAGATAATGTTCATTGGACCTTACAACCACTTCTCCTTGCTCCACATTGATTAGTGCTTTATCAGTTGGAAGAAATGATCTTCCTAAAATAATATTGCACTCCTTAAGGACGTTAATTTCCATTACCATGATTTCAGTTGAAAATACGAGCTTATCCGCTATAATCATCACATTTTCCACAATGCCTTCAACTTTTGCTACTGAGCCATCAACTAGATTGACAACTATTACTTTGGGCTTCAATTTCAGTCTTTCTATTTTGTTGAATAAGGAACGTGGCATTAGGTTGGATATATGTAAATTGGGACATTGAAGCATCAAGGATCTTCTAGCTTTTGTGGAGGTTGCCACTAATCGATCTATTGTCATGACTGGGTCTTCTTCGTTTTTGGAGGTGACCTCATAATATGCACAACCTTCTTTGGCGATATGTATATTTCCCAATGGACCGTAGATTTTTGGTCCCTATTGTGCCGTATGAAGATCTCTCCCTGAGCTACATCTAGTAATGCTCTTGCAGTATCCAAGAATGGTTGTTCGAGAAATACTTGTTTCAAACGAAATTCCTTCATATTCCATGATCACAAAGTCAAGAGGAAACAAAAATGTATCTATTTGTTGTGAATCAATTTGTTGTAACACATTCTGGAAGGTTTTAGTTTAAACAACGTAAGCCTTTTGAAAGTCTCCAATGCCATTTTATTAATGCTTGATCATAGGTAACAAACAGTGTCCCCCATGAAGTGCTCTTGTATACAATATGGAATATTGAACTTCCCTTAGTCCGACTTCTTGCTTGGATGAAGGTCGCACTTGTTTCCTAACATCATTGGAAAACCACCCGTACAACGGGGTTCGAAGCGAAGCGAGGCAATCTTATCCGAAGACTGGAAAAAGAGAAAGACATAGAAGAAAAGTCTGGAATCTGGCTCAGTAACTTCACACATCTAGATGCCCACCTGAAGCCGAAATTTCTTGATGATGATGATCATGAGGACGAGGCCTTGCCTATAAAAGCAAGAAAAAAGATAGAAAGGTTGGTTCTTGAAGATTAGTTAATCGAGGTGCAACATATTAAGTTCATTATCCTTGGCATGTTATAGGGTAGAGAAACGGTCGGGTTCGGGAGGGAACTTGGCAAGATGGATGAAACCAAACATCCCATTTCAAGACTCAATTCCGCCCACAAACACATTGAAAGTTATCAGAACCATCAACAAAAAAAAAAAACATGAATGGGACCAGGGGCGGTGGCACCCCCCAGCTAGGCTGGGCTATAGACCAGGCTCTGTTGCTACTTTCTTTGTACAAGCCCAGCCCAAATGCCCTTTTTCCTACTTAAAAAAAGAAGAAGACAGAATTCAAGTGTTTTGTTTCTATTTGTTTAGTGCCTACAGAGAACTCTTCTTTTCTACTAGCGACTCTCCCTATCCTAGTCTCTTTTTTACTTTCGTTTGCTTCTCCCTGACTCCCTCTCTCAACTCTCAACTCTCAGTCTGCCTCCATTTTCATTCCTTCTCCTCTCCACTCTCCTCCAGGTTTGTTCTAATTCTATTTTGTTTCCTTTGTTATTTGTTCTATTTTGTTAATGATGCTTGTTATTTGTTAATGGGTGAATGAGTTGATTATTCAAATTCCAAACTGCAATTTAGAATTATTGATAATCCCCAATTTTGATTTTCCAAACCCTAATTCAGAATAATTATTGCTAAATGCTATGGTATTATATGTTATGTTCTGTAGAATTAGAATATATTGTCAAGTGATCCAACTTTCATGTTTATGCTACATTAGTCTTGTGAATGAATTTCATGAAGCACTTTGACATTGCAATTTACAAGCATCTGGTTTATGGTTTTAGGCTTTTAGCCTTTTAGGTATGTAACGTTGTGTTGTGTACATATGGATATGGTAATAGTGAATGAATTTCATGAAGCACACAACATTGCAATTTTGCAAACTAATAATTACGTTGTGTACATTGGAACACAACATTTCAGGTATATTGCAAATCAAGCTTTTGATTAAATTATGCAGTACTGTGTAATGTAGTGTACTATAATAATTATGCTTTTAAATTTTAATTATGCTTTTGTATATGTTCTGTACTCATATATGTGATATGTAGAAGAATTTGTGCAGTGTACTCTTAAATTATGCTTTTAATTATGCAGAATCTGTAGGGGAAAAAAACAAGACTAAATGTGATAATGCTTGAAATTAAATTTTCAAACTCTTATATGTGATATGTTATCTTTTGTATAAACTTTTAAAGATGAGGAGGTTTTTGATTGATAGAACAAGTATTGAGAATGTGAATGTTGTGTAACCGGAAGTCGAAGTAGAAGAACCACCGCATAATGTGGCCAATAAATTTAATCCAAATGAGATTGTGCGTGATCCAGATTGAATAAGATCTGTTTGACTTGTTCTCTAGATTGTACTAGATATCTCATAGCACAAGGCCTTTCTTTTCGTGGCCATGATAAAAAAACTACTTCTCTAAACAAGGGTAATTTAGAGAGATGGTAGATTGGGTAAAATCTAATAATGAACAAGTGAGAGATGCTTTTGACCGTGGTGGAAAAATTGCAAAATGACTTCCAGTGACATTCAAAAGGACCTTACAGAGTGTTGTGCGCATGAAGTTATGAATGTGATTATGGAAGAGTTTGGTGATAGACAATTCTCTGTGCTTATTGATGAGTCACGTGATATATCCGTCAAAGAGAAAATGGCAGTGATGTTGAAGTTAGTAGTTATATTTTCCAATTTATATTATCTATTATTCTCCATGGCTTATTGACACACCAAGTAAATTTAATATGGTATCTGATAATATCGAGTCATCTGTGATTTTCTTAGGCATGTTTATTCTCTGTTGCTTTCCCTCATTCACTGTTTCATTAGCACAAAAACACTATTGCATCCTTATTCAATCATAAAACCATGTTGAACCTACGTTAATAATGCCTCCATATGATTGGTTGTAATGCCTCCATATAAGCTTGTTGAATTTGTTTTCTAGGTTTTTGAACGACAACGGGGAAGTTGTGGAACGATTTATTGCTCTACATCATCGCTTTTGTGAAGGAAGTAACATTGTACTTGATTGCTTCTCATGTCTTGATTCCAAGAACTCTTTCTCCAAGTTTGATGTTGATAAGCTTGCTCGTCTTGCTGGTATTTATCATGCAGACTTTTCTGATGATGATCGTGGAACAATAAGGGAGCAACTTGACACTTATGTACTTCAAGTGAAAAGGCATGCTTTCTTTTCTTCTTGTGAAGATGTTCAAAGTTTGGCTATGAAGATGGTTCAAACTGAGAAACATTTGGTATTTCCATTGGTCTACAAACTCATTGAGTTGACTTTGATATTGCCGGTGTCGACAGCTTCCGTTGAAAGAGTTTTTTTAGCAATGAAGATTATCAAGACTAAATTGCGCAACAAGATCAACAATGTGTGGTTGAATGACTTAATGATATGTTACACCGAGCGGGAGATATTCAACTCACTTGATGATGTTGATATTATTCGAACATTCACTCGAAAGAGGTCGCGGAAAGGGCATTTACCTCCTAATTTTATTTAGCACGCTATTGACAGGTTATATTTTATCTTTCTTATTTCAAATTGTACTTTTGTTGAAAAAATTACGAACCTTTTTTATTTCGATTTAAAACTATTTATATATATTATGTCAGATATGAATTTGCGACAAATATTTTGCCCAGACTCTATAAAATTCTTGGCTCCGCCACTGAACGGGACCCTAATTTTACCTCTATACATGAAGGAAGATGTTGATGAAACATAAAATAAAACAGAAGAGTAATAGAGAATGAAAGAAGAACAGTTGAGGTCCTATTATTAACAATGGATATGAGTTGAAGAAGTTGAAGAATGGCCACATTTTTGAATGAGGGATCAAAGTTTTGGGTCTTTGTGTCATTGTAGAAGGAAGAGAGCATGCTGGGTAATAGAGACAGAAAAGTGAAACTAATAAATGTGAATCTTTTATTTCTATATCCACGTGTATGTTTTTAAATAAATATAAATATTGAGTAGTAACTGAAAAACAATGGGCAATGAAACTAGTTCCCGGGTGATAGAAGAAAACTAATACTAGGAGACCACAGCTTTACACTCGTGACTACTAAAAAGGGAAAACTCGTGACTACTAAAAAGGAAATTAAACAGCTTTTGTCTTTTGATTAGTTATCGGTCAGGGACACTACTGTGAGAGGTTTCTATCCTGAAGAAGTGGGGACGTGAGGTGTCAGGAAAGGGCCATTAGTTTATTACTATGGGATGGATATCATTCGCTCGGTTGTGGGTACCAATGAGTTATAAATCTAGGAACCACAACTGACCGTTGGAAACTGTTTGGACTCGTTTATGTCCATTTTTGAACCCAAAAACCGACCCGACCCACCTTGTTTAATTAAAGTGTGTTGCGGTTTATACGGGTTTTGGGCGGGTTCGGTTTTCATGCTCAGCCCTATTACCATACAATTTTCACATTTATGCATGGACTGCTAAATTATTGAAATAAATAAACAAACAATTTTTCACAGTCACTAAAATGCCTAAGTTAACACATGAAATATATTACTTTTGAGCACTTATCAGTTTTACTTGATGAGATTATGGTTATGTATTTGAAGCCTGAGATTTGATGTTGAGATTTATTACTCACGAATCGAGGATTGTTGCATGTTGATGAGATATTATATATAATATTGCCTTCCGTTGCGAATTTTCACGAAAATCTGATTAAGCATGTTTTGAAAAATGTAGACGTAGCATCTAAACTCTTTGATTTATTCGATTAAGTGCATGATTATTGCACATGGGGTTTAGGGTGTTACAACTACACTCTCTTTTATGTTGGGGTTGAATGTAAATAGGTAGGAATTTATGTAATACACTTAGTCTGAATGGTTGTATATGATTTATGTCCTCTATATATTTTTAATCTAAATATTTTTTTAATGCTTTGCGCCAATGTAAGATGCTGCAATTGATCTTTTGATTTATTTAGACCGTAGTAAGGCTGGCTATATAAGGGCATGATTTAGATTATGTATAGGTGTTATTGCCTGAGAGCTTGTGGATTGGTCTATATTCATGTATAAATTTTAGAGCATAGGCCATAGAAACAATCGGGTATTTTGCCACCAAGCATCAAAAGTCAATTGTCTCTATGTTATTTTGCGTAGTTAAACTTGGTTTTGAGATGTACGCTGAGGAAAGGGTGGAGTTATATATGATGCATTAAAATTGAATAATTGGTTAAGAGAAACCATACGAGGAATAGTTATTTAAATTTAACCCCACCAAAACCTTTTATAAAAAAAATTGTTTTGCGTATAAGATATTTTATTTGTTTGATAAAAACTGGCACTGTGCTGGAAAAATACAAAACCATTGTTTTGTCTTTTTATCAATCACATAATAGTTTTGTAGCCAAAAAGATGATTGGTAAATCCAAAAATGTAAGCTCTTCTAGGGTTACAATCCTCACCACCGATGATCTGATTGATAACGGTTGGCAATCCAATTAAGGAATGGATTTTCATATTACAGAAAATTGATTGGCTTCCAACACACTCGGTGATTGCTATTCTTTTTGTATCATCCTAGTAGATATCAAATAAAAGGATGATCAGGGGAGAGCTCATTGCACGAGCGTTGTTCTCAATTCTATAATATATCAACATGCTTGATTTGAAATCGGCCTAATCGGTTATATGAGTGAATTGGTTGTTGACCACCGATCTTTCCAAGAATTGCTTGTGCCAATGCCTGTTCTAGGCGCTAGCTTTTCCATCATGGCAAATCAAGGCCTCACATGGTCTCCAGCACTGACAAACCTCTTCCCACCACACTAGGATTAACAGGTCTTTTGTACAAGTGGTGTTTAATGTAGTGAGTATATGTAGTGATACCTTACTCGTTCCATCAATTAAGGGTGATTCAATTTGTATTAAGATTACATGGCCGATTTGTACTTGATAAGGGGGACAAGACTTTTAACTCAAAGGTAATCTTACATTAGTTGTCAAAACTTTTGAAAACAACTCATCCATGGCGTATGGTCTCTTTAAGGTAAGGGTTTTTCGAGTTTACATTCATTATATTTGATTGGTCTGGTTGAAAGGAAAAATCAACCTGAAATCGGGAGTTCTTCGGTTTTCTAAGTAGATCAAGGACTCTAATATACATTCTGCATGACAAACGCATGTCCAAGTTTGGATAAGACTTATGGAGCTACCTCAGGAATATTAGTGTAATCAAACTCTTCTCAAAATTGCTAAAGCAATAGGTACTCCTCTAATTATTGATACTCCTACAAAAAATAGATTCTTTAGACATCATGCTCGTATTTTAATGGATGTTCATTTTTCTCACCGCATATTTGATGAAAACTTGGTTGAAGGAGGCAACTTTGCTTTCAATTTGGAAGTTGCTTATAAATGGATTGATTTCTACTTGCATTGCCAAAATATAGGTCATGTCACGGCTTGCCGTTGGCTAATCCCTGAGAAAGATGACCGTGGTAAGAAACCTGCTCATGTCCAAGCAAAAATAATACAGAAATAAGTTGAATATAACGCGCATAGTATTGGATCGTCCATGGTGTTTGAAGTGCCATTTATTATTAAGGCAGCATATGTTATTACTAATGTTGATACTACAGTTAAAAAATTTGTTACTAATAATGAAAATGTTCCTGCAAATGTAATACCTCGGGATGGAATTGTTGTTACTGATGATGCTATTACTTAATGTCATATTACACCTCCTTTTTACCGTCACATAAAGGTTAATGTTGAATTTTTAAATGCTCCAACATGGCATGCAGATAGAATGTCCACTTTTGCTCAGGGTGGTCCACCATTAGTGGTTGTGGAAAAAATGATTTTGACAAGTAATTCCTTCAACTTTGTCTTAAACAATGTTACAACCGATGTGTCCAGGATTAATCTTCGGATGCCTACAAAGGTCGTTATGGAACTAGTTGAATAGTCTAAGCTTGAGCAGCAAGCTACAAATAGTACACTCGAGGTGCCTCCATTTAAAAATCTTTTACCAATAGTGCCTCCTCATAGGTGCGTCACAGTTCAAAACATAGTCGATATTGTTGAGAAATTTTTTATTCAAGGATTTATACCCCAATTTTTGACTTAAGATCCTACATTCATACGCCCTCTGATCCGAAATATTCTCTGACTTTTCAGAGAAAAATTCGGTAGAGAGGTATTTTAAAATACCTCATTTTTGTTCTGATTTTAGGCCCTCTTCTCACCTTTTTTATTTTATTATTAGTCGTCTCTTTTTTTTATTTTTTATTTCTTTATTTTAATTTTTATTTTACCTTTACTATTATTTTCATTTTTTATCTTTATTTTAATTTATTTTTTCGTTTTTTATTTTATTTATCAGTTTTATTATTTTTTTTATAAGTCTAAAAATGTCCAAAAATTGTTTATTCAAAGAGTCCAATAGGTCAAAATTTGTCCAAGGGGTCCAAACTTTTTTTTCTCTTCTCTGCGCCACCTTTAGTGGAAGAATCATAGGGTCAAAACATTATTTTCAAATCCAGAGAACACGTTTCTGAATCCTCAAGGCACCACCAATTTCATTTCTTTTTCTAAATTTATCTTGGGCTATAAAAGAAAAGGAAGAAATCAGAGAATACACGAACAATTTCACCCAAAAGCCTGCTGTTTCAAAACCAAATTTCGAAACCTTAATTTTAGTCAAAACCAGCATATCTCAAAACCCAAATCCATAAACCAACACGAACATCACACAGCAACCTCAAACAGTTGAATCAACCATCAAACAATCGCACAAACACACAAACACGTATCAACACCAAACCATCTCAATGAAAACGAAATCCAAACAAAACCCTAACCATTCAAAAAACTAGCAATCAATTCCAACCCTTTCAACCATCAGTAACCAAACACCATTCAAAACCGAATTAACCCACACAACCCCATTACCAAATAAAACTGGTCTAACCAGCCATAAAATACAACAAAACCGTATCATATAAGCCCATACGCTCATTAACAGAAGCCGTCGAACCCAAATCAAGCAAATCCGTAAAGAAATTCAAAGAAAAGATATTATTTTATTGACTCTTTAAATATAGGGTTTTAAGTTTGTTGGTTAGAAGTTTTGAGGTTGGAATAAGATAAAGGGGAACAAAGGGTTTAAAAGAAACGAAAAATTTGAAAAAAGGAGTTATTTTTAACTCCGGCGCGACGGCACCGCCACCATTGGCCAATGGTCACCGCGCTGGAAACTGGAAATCACGGCGGCTTGTTCTTCAACCTCACCAGAAACTTCAAAGAATGATGAACATTCAAGAGAGAAAAAGAGAGAGAACGGGTAAGTAGAAAGAGAAGAGATAGAGAGAGTGTAAAATGAAAATGATGGAAAAAAGGAAAGATTTCCTATTTATATAACCGTTCTGCTTCGGTGTGCGTGGGTGCACGCCGTAACGTGCACCCTCGCATCCCAGCCTTCTAATTTAGATCCAGTGGCCACTGATGCCCTGATCCATGACCTAATCTAAGCTGTTTGATCTTGATCAAACGGCCCAGCTCAGATCTTAAAGGCCCTCGCATCCGAGCCTTCTAATTTTGATCCAGTGGCCCCTGATGCCCTGATCCATGACCTCATCTAAGCTGTTTGATCTTGATCAAACGGCCCAGATCATATCTTAAAGGCCCACGCGCCCCAGCCTATTTTAAGCCCTTTTTTTTCAGTTTTTTTTATTCCTGCACCCCCTGCATTTCATTTTTTATTTTGTTTCATGTATGTTTTTATTTCTTTTGCAATACAATTTTTTTTCTTTTCGCATTTTTTTAATTCTTTATTGGTTTAAGTTTATCATTCTTCATTTTTTTATATATTTATTTTTGTCATTTATGTTTATTGCATAGCAATTAGAATGTATTTTAAGTCAATGTAATCATAAATGAGAAGCATCATGCATGTGTCCTTTTATTTTTTCTTTTATTTATTTATTTTGCTTTTATGTTATGAAAATAAAAAAAATATATATTAGGTTAGTTTAAAAGGATTTCGTGGTGATCCAACGTCACTATAAAAATCCTTCGCACTTTTATTTTATCGTCACATTAGTTTTTTTAGGTTTTAATTCTCAATTAAACGAACAAAAATATGCAAATAACAAAAAATTCACAAAATTCAATTTCATAATAAACCTTGATATTTAATCAAGTAATTCCCATTTATATTTTTTTTCTTAATCACATTTCAATCAATTTAATCATATTTTGAGTAACTTTCTTTTAATATTAAAAAATACAAACAAATTCTTATTTTGCCACTTGGCTTTTATTTTAAATTTTTTTTCAAAACTAATAAAAAACACAAAACAAATCAATCGGTATTTTTAACCTGAACTACAAGTACGTAGGTAAAGGACATTGTCCTTCGAAATCATAAAAAAAAAAAAAAAGAGTTTTATTTTTTTTCTTTTAATCACTACTCTAATTCCTTCTTTAAAAAGAAAGCAAGTTATAGCCAAGAAAATAAATAAAATCAAGAGGTTCTCGTAGAATACTACAAACGTTTAGGGTGCCAACACCTTCCCTAAATGTAACTAACCCCTGAACCCTAAATCTTTTAAAATGTGGTAATTTAGAACCTTTTTTCCTTTCTTTTGAAATATTAAAAGTTCAGTTGTGAATAAAAAGAGTCAACGCTAACCAAATGGCTATGATATCCTAAAATGACGCGACACAAGGGAATAACAACAATGTTCCATTCACGCCATACCTTACAAAAAAAATCAGAAGGGGAAAATAAAAAAGGCGGCATACCGCACCCGATCTTTGGGTCCTCCCTAGAAACGACAGGTGGCAGAATTATACCTTTTTATTTCTTTAGGACAACTTTTCTTTTTCTTTACTTTGTTTTCCTTTTTTCACATTTTACTTGTTTTATCGCTGTTTTTCGAGGTTTTGGTTTGTCCCCGTTCTATATATATTTTCCCCTTTTTCTAACATTTTTATTTATGATGACAGTCTAGGGGTTTCTTGAGGATGCTAACTGTTGGTGTAAGCCCTAGAGGCCAATAGTTTATGTTGAACTTATCTTATGTATCATGACTTTTATTATTGAATAAATATATGGCAATCTTTATTATATTTATAGTAATGTTAATAAAGTCCTTA
>Ga0315914_1002205_pt1 | contig 29855 bp, 27 predicted proteins | sample MpolenodulesMG_FD_203920 | JGI IMG/M metagenome (GOLD analysis project Ga0315914, IMG submission 203920) | Medicago polymorpha root nodule microbial communities from Los Angeles, California, United States - elongated nodules | ecosystem: Host-associated > Plants > Roots > Nodule | place: USA...
GGAAATCTTCAGGTCTACTTGAGACTGATGACAAGGCTTCAGTCACATCACAGAATATAAAAAATGTATAGAAACTTTGAGGATTAATAAACAACTTAACAGAAAGGGTTTGTACATAAAAGCTGAAGGAGACAGAGTTGAGTAAAAGAACCATGAAAATTTCAATAAAAAATGCATGTCATCTGCAGAAACTAGTTCATACTGAGTAGTAACCAATTAAATAATACCCATATCCTTAATTCATTGTATTTGTGTATATTGTGCATAAAGTTTAGTCTTAGAATGGTTCACAAGCAGGACATTAGCTGACATGGCATTAACGGTTATACTATTGACTAAACAAAATAACTTTTTCAAAAAAGTTAGTTTATTGACTGCATCATAGAAGTGCCCATATAATATTCAATCAAATTAAACTCCAACTTTTCCAGGAATAGAAATAAGACAGAGAAGAAATAAAGACCTTATATAAGGGTTAATTAAAAATTGAATTGTACCATTAACAAAGAGCTTAAACTTTTCAGGATTTATAGTCTTAAAATCCTGCACGCGGGTTTTGTGTGAAAGCTCCATCTCCCATGATTTTATGGCGTTTTGGACTGTTTCTTCCAATGATCCTTCTGGCCACACCTAAAGATTATACATATATACTAATTCATCATACAATATAAAAACAATATAGGTATATATGTTATGATCTTTTAAAAAAAAAATGTTATTAAAAAGTATAGAGATATATAAATGGTGCATGCACCTTGGTTCGTCCTTGTTCAAAAAGCTTGTTGACAACATCATATATGGGTGGTCCACCATGTCTCCACTGTGTGGTATGAGCCTCATCATCTAAGAAAGATCTGTATTTGTCTCCTTCAACTTTTCCAGGTACAACTTGGCTGGCCATGGTAGAGCTAGCTAGCTAGCTTTGACACAACAACACACAAGGTAGGAAACTTATAACACACTTGTTGCATTGTATAGAAGAAAGAATGCGGTGATCGTTGTTGTTTTATATACTCTTGTAAAGTCATGATTAACATGATGCCATTTTTTCTAAAGAATGCTTAAAGGTTTTGTACAAATGTCAATTCTCTCCTTCGAACTTTTTCAGTCGAAAATGACATTTTTGAGGGGCAATTTGTTAGCCTGTAATTTCGATAAGCTCATTTAATGTGATAAACGTTTGTTGACTTTTATCTTCGCATGAATCAAAGTCTTTTCTTGTCAGCATGAGGATTTCGACGAGATTCAGACTTAACGTGTGAAAGGGTCTAAAAGCTCCGGAGCTCGACAAGACGTAAGCCAAGAATGCAAGTTCGTCGAAGACAAGCATTTACTGTTGAGGTGGGAAGAATTTTAATTCAAATGCAGCAGTTCCCTCTTATGGAAGACGTGGGAGACAAGCGGTTATTCAATGCAAGAAGTGCTGATCGTGGAGTTAGCCTTTTTTCAGTTATTTTACTATGTACAAATAGTAGTTTTTCATATGAAAAATGGGTAGCAAATCACTTATAGAAATTCTAAAACACTCAAAGTGCCGGCGCGAGAGAAAAGAGTTAATACAGAATGTATGTAATATGATTTGTCGAGCCACCTTTATTTTAATGCAATGCAACTTACCTTTTTTAAGTTTCTGCGTTTTTAACTTTTAGTCTTGAGTAGAGCTAGCAACACTCTCTTTTCAACACCCTCTCCAACACTCACTTTCTTATTGGCTTAAATCATGGTGAGTCTCGCACTTTGGATATGGGTTCCACTTAAAGTGGTGGGTCATACATTGGTTTCATCTAATAAGAGAATGAGTGTTGAAAAGAGTGTTGAAAAGAGAATGTCCTTAGCATTCCTCTATAGTCTTTTATTTGCATTTACTGCGTTTCTTCTTGTTTTATCCTTTTTCTGTCGAAGGACACCACATGGATTCATCTTGTTCATAAAGCAACTTATGAATTTGATGAATGCTCACTCTTTTTCTGAAAAAACTTTGCATAACATGCCCTAGGATTTCTGTTTTGATCCTGCTTGTAATAACCAAAACCAGCTCTTCTTGCTTACCAAAAACACCGATAAATAGTGGGTTATTGAATCTGACTTCTACCTGAAAATAGAGTACTTATTATTTCAGTATTTTAAGAGTTGGATTTATGAATGACAATGGGTAGCCTTTAGGTATGATACTATAGTGTCTATTCCCATACATGCGTTTATAAACAACTGTATGTATCCAAGCTCTTACCTTTGTGGGTAATAAATTTGGTGTCCATCCTTGTACCCCTTACACAGTTATAAACATGTATCATACTTATTACCCACACACACTTTAACAAGAAAAAGGCAATAAATAACAAAAAAAACATATCACAATGTAATTAAAATATGATCTAAATTCTTTCAAATCAACTTATAAAACATTACACAACGTAATAGTTAACCAAATAAAAAGAAACTATAAAAATAACTGCATATTACAATAAATATCAAAGACTTGTGACTAATTAATTAATGTTAGTATTATATAAAACTATACTTATAGTTTATATAATGTGCAGGCTGGGCACTAGAATGTTCGTACATGCATCTATACATGTTTATTTTTGCGGGTAATTATCCAAACTCGAACACATTCAACAATGTGAGTATTTACCCATCACAAAGTTGCGTCTCGGATGTCAGTATGTCTGTAGATCAGGATTTAATGGAGTTTGGCGCTCATAAAGTGTCAAATTTGTTTGGTTAATCTTTGCATATACATCTTTCATTTCATCGGTTGCTGTGGAGGTATTTTTAAGGTGAAAAAAAAAGTGTTAGTTGTTATGGTTACCTTTTCTATGGATCACCATTTGAATAATTTAATTTCATTTAGTTTTGGTTAGTCTTGTTTGGTTATTTGGTTGTTCTTTCTCGTTTGGTCGTACATCTCATCTTTTTTGTTTGAGTTTTGTGTTCAGATCAATCTAAGTTTGGATTTTTAGTTTGATTTGATTTGGTATGTTGATTCCTCCTATTCATTGTCTTCTCCTCTTTAATTGTTACTCCTTTTTTATAATTCATCTCTTTGTTCATATGTTGGTTTCTCTTCTTTGATTGTCTTTCTCTATTTGCTTTCTTCCTATTTGTTTGATTGTACCTTTCCCTATTGATTATTCTGGTTGATTGCACTTCTCCCTATTGATTCTTTATTGATTGCACTTCTCTCTATTGATTCTTCTGATTGATTGTTTCTCCGCCTATTTGATTCTTCTGTTTGATTGTCCTTCTCCCTTTTAATTCTTCTATTTGATTGCTCCTCTCTCTATTGGTTATTTTTTATGGCTACTTCTCCTTGTTCTTTTGATTGGTTTGGTTTGACTTAGTTCTTCTGTTTGGATGGTTTCTCTCTTTGGCTAGTTGATGATTACTTTGGTTAATGTTCTCCATTGGTTCTGCTATCAACTGATTTGGTTTATTTTTTGGGTTACTTTTTAACAAGCTTAAAACTTAGTAAGTTTTAGCTTAAGGGGCAATGTTAGAACTTTATATTGTTTAGTATTTTTTTCGTATTTTATTTGACAAACTCACAATGTTTCTTGTTGATGCATCATGAGTTTGAGGTTAGGTGTTCGATAATAAAGTATTGGGCCTCTTTTAATGTTAAGCAGTTATGATATTATTGGACCTTAGTTGTCTCTATGTTATTCTAATTAAACCCTATACTGTTAACAAGTTTTTCCCAACTTAACCAATTGATTCCTCTACCTTTCCTTCCATTTGTTCTACACCATAAAGAAGTGGTTGGTAGCAAGAAAGTACTCATATACAATAAGTTGGAATTGATTGTGAAACAGATTTGATGAGAACCTCTCGACCTGCTTTTGAGAGATGTTTCCCACTCCATTGTTTTTGGTTACCTAAGAGATAGAATTTGGAAAAGGATACAACAATGAACTCCGACGATAAACACTACTTGTGATATAAGACACATAGTTGCTCACAATAGAAAAAGAAGTGCGGGAAGAAATGGCAACCATTCATCAAGGAACTGCTCGGGTGAGAGAATCTAAAGCTGGTGTTCTAACTCATCAATCAAGATGATGAAATGATTGAACTCTTGAGCTACCCAAAAGGAGATCTATAAGGAACTACCCAAGCACCCAAGAAGATACTCGTATGTCTACTAAAACAATACAAAACCAAAGTCATAGTCATGGCTAGCTGAGTTAGAACCTTCCCTTCTCTCCTCCGTGCGTCTGGATAATTTCAAGAAAGGAACAATTAAATAATTTTAACTCAGATATGTGCAAACACGAGACTTATCAAAAAAAAATCTGAGCGAGGTGGTTGGGATGTCAAGTTCATACCGTCCTTTGCTTTTGATTCAGACGGGAAGAAAAAAAAAAGTGCAAAAACGAGAGGCTAATGTGTGAGAATCATTTCTGGTAAAGGTAAGCTAGAATTTCATTAAATATGTTCAGTAAGAAAAGACAAGTCAGAATATTTTGGTGGTTTTGTAAAAAAAAAAAAAAAAAAATTGGGTGGTGTCAGTCCAAGATAAGCAAAAATGGCCATCCATTAATACTATCTTTTTCTTTGGGAGGTCATCCAAGATTTCTGTTGAAGAAATATTTGCCCTCCTCTGCTAGCCCATTCCTTTTCAATTGGCTTGAGGTTACACAGAAATAACATACCTCTTGAGAGAAGTATTCATCATACATAGAACACAAAAAGTAAATATAAATATCAAAATTAATTAACTTCTAAAAGTACGTTTTACTCGATGGTGTCTAATTTCGAAATATATTAAATTAACAGAAATATTTTCAAAGAAAGTGCAAAAACGTTTACAACGATATGCTACTTTGGTACTTCCTCACTTGAGAAAAAGGTGATTAACAAGCTAATCTACGTTCTTCCTTACTGTGTTAAAGGACCTACTTCCATTCCTCAATACCCCAAAACTGTGGGTGCGGGATAAACCCCAATTGCGTCACCAACAGTGATGACTGAGCAGAGCTTAGAAACCAAAGAAACCAAGCTCGCTGGCTCTTTCCTTCTCAAATGTCTCGAAGTACTGATAGATGATTGTTACTGCAAGTAATATTCCGGTCCCGGAACCAATTGCGCCCATGAAATCTGCCAATACTGTCAGGGCACCAATACACATTCCTCCAAATGCAGCAGCAGTTGGAATATATCGGTTCAGCTCTTTTTGCAAATTTGATTCCCGATGACCAGGCATTACCATTTGTTGTTCCTGAAAGTTGAAAAATGATTGTTATCACTTAGAACTAGAAAGAAATAAAACCAATCAGTTCACTCATGGACTTCACTACAAAGACCAATTTCAGTGTTAACAAAGTGAATAGCCTTAAGACAGTTATCAACTGCAGAGAAGCAATAATAGTAGAGATGCCAGGTATTTCTTCTAAATCAGAAGCAAGTATTTAAAGCCTAAAAAATAATCAGCAAAGTGTTTTAAGTGGTGACAAGTATAAATAAAACAATTGCTGAAAAATAATTTCAGCAAATGGAAACTTCGTAAATAAGTCACGCTGCTTATTTTGAGCAAATGAATAATGTTGTCATGAAAATGTGCTGAGAAAAAATGCTCGTTATAAACCCAAGTACTAGATAAAAAGTGTAGAACAAAAACAAATTTTAAATAAATGCATGTCAAATCTGTACCTTCAACTGCTTGGCAACATCTCTAGCAGATGAACCAGAGACTTCAATCCATGTTTTAGAAAACAAGGCACATGCTGACAACATAAACACAAGGTAGAACAATGCATGGAAAGGATTGGCTGCCATATCAGCTAAGCTGTAAAACATAACAGTTCGAAATGACAAATTAGAGTTAAGACAATAAGTTTCATTAAATATCGATTGAAGCTTTATATCAAACTAGGCAAAGAATCTAATAGGTAAATTGTAATTAAAAAAACCAACTGAATAGAAAATCCTCTATTACCTAGAGGGTGCAGTTATATAGTATGCAATGCCACCAACAGGAATAGAGTGACCACCTCCATATTCAGATTCCTTCCATTTGCCCAACAGATTCACAATGAAGTTTCCACTGTATTTTCTGTGTAGCAGCTGTAAAAATCCAGTAAAATCATATTGTTAAAATGGATAGAAATGTATTTACTCCAATTAGCAACATACCATAATACAACTCTACTACCTGGGAAATGAAGTAGAGATTGGAAACAAGGGCAGACTGAAGAATAATGGGCATGTTGGAGGTGTAAAACAGTTTGATTGGATATGAACCCTGCTGTCCACGGGCATTCTTTGACCTTACAGGCAAAACCACACGGAAACCTTGGAAGTATATCACAATTAGGAAGATCAAGACAGTAGCTAGCAGATTTGTGACATTGGGAAGATTCTGCCGGTAAAATGCTTCCCGAAGGGCACGAACCTTGTCTGTTCTAGTTATCAACAAATGGAATAGAGCAATAACAGCACCCTCAAATTCAGCTCCCCGACCACTGTTAATGGTTGTGGGACTAAATGCTTTCCATATAATGTTTTCACTGCATCCAAATGAGAGAATTCTTCCTTAGATTTTTTTTTTTATATATATAAAACATGTTTTTTGTTTAGTAGTTGCAACAGGACAATCCATAAATAATAATAATTACCAGATATTGGTGGCAATGAATAGAGAAATTCCAGATCCCAAACCATAACCTTTTTGAAGGAGCTCATCTAAACATATGACAATGATACCGGCAAAAAAGAGCTGGAGGATGATGAGGATGGCATTTCCCACTCCAAGCTGGCCTACACTACCATACATTCCAGAAAGAACATAGGCAACAGCCTCTCCAACAGCTATCAAGATGCCAAGTAGCTTCTGTGCACCGTTTCTGAGAGCAAAGAGTAATTTATCTAATTAGCCAATCTACTTTTGTACATTAGATCAAACAAAAGTCAATTAGGAAAATATGCAGAATAAAAAAACTTACAAGAGAGCACGATCCTCACGGACATTGTTGTCGACTTCAATAATCTTAGAGCCAGCCAAAAGCTGCATTACAAGTCCAGAAGTGACAATGGGGGTGATTCCAAGCTCCATAACAGTTCCACGGTTTGAAGCAAGGATAACACGCATCCAATAGAATGGATCTGCACCTGTTGTCGAGTGTATTCCATACAGAGGAAGCTGACTACAAACAAGAAAAATGAAGAGGGAAATCACGGTATATATGACCTTCTCTCTAAACGGCACTTTCCTGTCCGCGGTCTGAACTTCAGGAAGGAATGATAGAAATGGCCTTACTAAATGAAGTACCCTAAACCCACCTCCCATCTTACCAGATTACAATAATTTAACCTGCGCCACAAAATTACACCGCAAATATAACTAAGAACACCTCGGCATCAAAATCAAATCAAATAGATATGAATTGAATTTCATCATATAAATAAGACATGATGTTTTGGCATTATGTTGCAACAGAAATAACCAAGAAACATGCGGACATAATGATTTTGAGCATTGAAACAAACACAGGAAAACAAAAACAATATCAAATTCAACAACATTACATTACAAAGCAAATTATTCAGTTATAAAATTAATCCAAGATTCGTGAATTCAAAATTCAATTTTCCATATATTAATTAATCAAATAATTCAATATTTTGGTACATGCATTGAATAATAATACAAACAAATAAACTAGGTGAACACGACAAAATCATCGTAAAACCGAAAATCCACCTCGATCCAGCTAGATCCGAAACACATGCACAAACAAAACATAAATCCGAACATAAATGAATTCAAAACCCTAATTACACGCCACAGATCAACAATTTGCTGACACAATGTTGATCCAGACAATTATACATAAAACGTAGATCGAACGAATTCGATGAATTGATACAGATCTGAGAATGAAGGAGAAAGAGATTTACCTAATTGTGAAAGATCGATTGAGAGAGAGATTGAGAAATTTGGTTCCGGTGGGTAAGAAATGGATCTGAGAATTAAGAGTTTCCGATTCAAATAGGAGAAAGGGTGGAGGAGAGGTTTACGTGGGCTAACCAATAGCGTTCAGACACTTGTCTTTTTATTCTGATGTGGCCAAAGTTTTCAATTTTGACCTCTTTCTTGTTTTTTTTTTATTTACGCGTCAATTTTTTTCATAACTAAAAATATTTTTCTGAAAATTAAATAAAAATACGAGAGTAGGTAAGGTGGGAAAGCCCACAAAATGTCCAATTGGCGATGGATTTTCGCTCCTATGACGCTATATTTATGGCTTTTTTCATTTTTAATTATTATTATATTTTTTTTATTTTATATATTCCTATTCTTAGAGGAGATTTTTTCTTTTTCTATTTATAAATTGTACAGTGACCCGTAGCTAAATAAGAAATGATTTTTCTTTTAAAAAAAAAAGTAAGAAATGATTTGTCGTGACTCGAACAATGTTTATTTTATTTTTTTGACAAGTCAAACAATGTTTATACTTTCGGTAGATAAATTCAAATAAATATAAATAAATTAAATAAACAGTTTAAGAAAATAAATTTTTGATTACATTTGTCTTTATTTTATTTTATTTTTTAAAAAGTTAAACAAATAAATTAAAAACCAACTAAAGTTCCTCTAATACAAGGTGTACCAATGAAAGTTAAAATGTTTATACAGATAAGCTACTACACAGTAGTCGAAGGAAAATAAAAAATTATGTTACAGCCTGAAAGCATAACAAATTACTCAATCTTTAAATCGTGTACTAAAAATTGAAAAGGGCATAATAGCCACCAATAAGCTTGAAGTTTAACATTTTTCAATAAAGAGGAAAGTTGTTCCGTCTTATTATTAAAATGTATGTTATTGGGATCCTTCCAAATAATGAAAAGAACTGAAATCCAAATTATGTTAAAAGTCAAACGAGATTTATTGCAAAAGTCCCTAAGACCTCCAAACTAAATAAAATGCTCAATTAACGAACCATGAATAGTCGTGGAAGAACCTAGCCAACCCGATATCAAAAGCCAAAGTTGATTGTAGAAAGCACAAGTAAAAAACAAATGGTCTTGATCCTCCACCATGCCATAAGTAGCCATGTACAAAGAATCATTGTAATCCAAAATGTTTCTCCTAAATAGATTCATTTTTGTTGCTAATTTATTGAGGAACGCCAGATAAAAATAATGACCTTAAGTGGAATTTGCTTTAACCACAAAATATGATTAAAACAGTCATCAACACCAACTTCAGAAGTTGTCAAAAGATTATAAGCACTTTTCATTGTGTATCGATGGGAAGAATGAAACTTCCAAATCCACATGTCAATCATACCAGCCTGCAAAATAACAAGTGAATGCTGCTCTGCACACTCCCTCACCAACCCTCCTCCCACACAAACAATCTCCTACGCCACTCCCACGCCTCACCATTTGATTCCCACCCCAGAGAAAACATCTCCACAATTGTGGATAATTTATTAATAGCGAGATCAAAAAACCTAGCATATCTAACATCAAAAGATACATCATCTAACTATGAGTCCTTCCAAAACAAAGTAGAAGCCTCATCCCCCACCTGTCTAATAATATTATCTAACAACCACCTATCATCTAACAAACCACCCCCCATTGGGATGTGATGCAAGTGTTGTCACCACATTGAACTCCCTCCTCTACCAACACATAAAACCCATTATACCACAAACTTCCACTCTCCTACAACATCCTCCACACCCATTTACCAAGTGAGGATAAATTAAACTCATTCAACCTCCTAACCCCCAAACCTCCATTCTAGACACAAAGTGCCCTATTTTACCCAGTTCAAAGGAAGGAAAATATATCGGAATGGACGACAATACAAATTTCAGGAGAATCAACCGACCACCCAAGGAAAGATTTTTACTCTTCCAACCAGACAGTCTACCTCTAATATGATCAACCAAAGGATACCAAAACTAAAGCTTTCTCGGATCACCACCAATAGGCAACCTCAAATACACAAAAGGAATACTACCATGCTTACAATTCATAACTTATGTCGCTTCATGCAGCCACTGAGCCAAGAACCCGCCACAATAAATTCAAACAACATGCTTTTATACACAATTTTAAATAAGTTACTAACCAAAGAGATGTAAAATTTGCCAGTCTTTGCGGGTTCTCCACTTTTAAATTTAAAGCAATGGAAGTACTAGTCAAACCTTTTGTCAACCTGCCATTACGGTGAAATTCCACAAAAAAAAATCAACAAATCCACCTTCAACATATCCCAAAAGTCTTTAAAAAATCTAAGATTTATATCATCAGGCCCTGAACTCTTAAAAATATCACACTTCCACATCGCTTCCTTTGTTTCCTCCATCAAAAAAGGTTTAATAAGATCAACCCCTTCAACATCATCAGTAGTCTTGAACAATAAATCCCCCAAACCTAGTCTATCTATCTCCACCTTTTTGAAATGGTTATTGAAATGATCGAAAACAACACTTTTCACACCTTCGACCCCCTCTATATGCGCCCCATTCACTAAAATAGAAATAATAGTATTCGAGCGTCTCCTGGAGGACATAACTTCATGGAAAAATTTAGAGTTATCACCCCCTCCCTCAACCAGGTAATTCGAGATTTTTCCACTGCATACTTGCAAATAATTTAGACGAAACCATAATATCAGCTGACAACCAATGAAGCTTTTCTCAACGTCTTGATTTGGAAGCTTCTTAAGGACTCTTAATAACGTCTCTCATTTTCTTCCCTATACAAGGAGTCGAAGACTTGAAAAAATCAATAAGGCTCTGTAGTTTTTACAAGTGCCCTTACTCTGTCAAATTCAAAAAAGCACAAACATTTAAGAATTTCTTACCAAGTTTATATCTTAGAAATTCTAAAGTCTTAAGAGTCTAATTCTGTTTTGTATTTTGTTCACACCTTTGATTGTATATCAAGTGTAAAAATCAAACAACCTTTTATTTGATTAAGTTAGACAATAAGAAGTCTCTTACTTGTGTGCTGGAACATTTGAAATTTTCTTGCCACTAAAAATCCCTTTTATATAATTGTATCCAAAAACTAAGAGGTTGTTTGTTATAGGGTTTTTAAGAAAAAAACACTTAAAAAGAAAATATAATCACTAATAAGAGCATTACATCCTTTCGTTATGACTTTTTAAAAAAGTTAGAATATAACAAGAATCTAAAAAAACATTCAAATGAGAAGCTGTTAAAAAGTAGATTTTCAAAAAATAAATTTGTATTATTCTTCAATTTTGAGATGAGAGAAAATGAATGTTAAAGGATTGAAATATTTATTGTGTTTTTTGTCCCCTCATTTTTTCCTTTCGCATGAGACAATAATCAAACTTCCAACTACATGTTTAATTGATGAAAATCATTTACCGCTTGAATCAATCAATTGATGGTTTAACAATTGTTTTTAACATACATACGGAAAAAAGTTAAATTTTTTTTTTTTTAACAAAAACAAACGATATGCATTCATTCAATTTGATATAGTATATCGTCGATTCAATACAAATTTGCTAAAATCAAAAAAGATAAACCTGTGAACAAACACACAACATCCATATTAATCGCATAAAATGACAGAGTAAACATATGCATACAAATATGACTATATTCAAATCTCCGGAATACTCATGTCTCTGAATCTGCAATATTGATGATGTCAAAGTCATCGATTGAATCTGAACTTGCTCAAAGCTAATCTTGTAATCTGAATTAAATAAACACCGCATTAAGAAAAGAAATAAAAAAACACACCTTACAAAAACGTGAATCAAAACAAACAAAATGTAATGACGACGAAATCACAAAAACAAACGAAATAAGTGTAAATATATGAAAATCACTTATGTAATAAAAAAATAAGGAAAAGAAATTCTAAAAAAAAAAAGTTTTTGTGAGGAAAAAGTGGAGAAAAGAGAGGCTGGGATTTAGACAGGAGAGAAGAGAGTGTTAGAGATATTTACCATAATAAAAGATAGAGAGAGTAATTGTTTTTTGCTTTACCTTTCCATTCTTGAAAAAATTGTTTTTCTTGAAATTGGAAAGGAAAAAGTTTATTTTATTTTTCTTCAAAATAAAAAGTTTTAATAAACTATGATGAATCCATTTATCACAATGTAAAAAATTACATTACACACCAAAGCTGCCAAAGTAGCAAAAGAAAATAAAAATTAGAAAACTACCTTTAAACACAACATTGGATGCAGCTAGATAAGGTGATCAAAATCAAACAAAGCATAATACCATTTTAACAAAAAAGTTTATTATAAAAAGAAAGGAAAAATTAAAAGTAAAGAATAGTACTACTAAACAGTTGAGCGATGAATGTGAAAAGTGTATTTAACATTCACATCATGTGGAAAATTACAACTATTAACATTAAAAATAAAAATAAATAAAGTTAAATTAAATTGTAATAAATGAATAATAAAATAATGTATTAATAAAACATAGGGCTATGTTAATAAATATCTTAAGAACATTATTTAAAAAATTCATTATAATAATTTTATTTTGAAGATATATACAAACACTTGTAAAAATAATAATTACATATCTTTTATCTTTTTTTAAAGGAATTACATATCTTTTATCTATAAGTAACTAATTTTTTTTAGGGTAGTGTTAACTTGTGCCCTTATGTTAAGAAATCTAAAAAAGAAAATATTCCCTAAAACTTTGTGCATTCAATTCATTAAAACATTAAAAATTAAATTTAAAGCACGCATTCCAATACATTATTTCTACATTTGATTTCTAAACTTGTGCCTTAAGAGCACAAGTTAACATTTTTTTTTTTATGGTGGCCGTGTTTACCCTAACCTTACATATACACCCTCCGGTCACTTATAAGCAAAACTTTACATTTTAGATTCATTCACTAAATAATGCATGTGGTCTAAAATAAAGATCATATACATTAAACCCATTTAGGGTTAGCCTAATAGTTGAGTTGAGATCTTGAAGTTTGCTCCTCCAAAGGTCTCAGGTTCGATTCCCTCTAGAGCCAATTTCGGTGGGCTAAGTCCATACAGAGTTTGCTCTGACTTTAAACGGGGCCCCTGCAAGTGGGTGGTGAGATTAGTCCCCTCGGATTAGTCGATTCTCGGATACCGAGTTTTCAAAAAAAAAAAAGGTTATATACATTATTAATTGAATGAATCTAAATAGAAAGTTTTGCTTATAAAAGTGAGTACCATGTGTATTGTTCTTAATTTTTTTTTTTTTTAAGAAAGCCACGAAGATTTCTTATAAAGTTCCCTAAAAAAGGTATTTCTTATAACATTTACATCAACATATTTTCCCGATGTGCTAGTGTTTGTTTGTATGTGCGAAAGAGATTGAGTCGGTGAAGGGAACAATGAAGTAAAAGTACAAGTACTTTGAATTTGGCTCACAAACACACTAAAATGAGAAACTTCGTACTGTTTTATGCTCTTGCTGTCCTCTCTCTTCATTTTCCAGCTCACGCTGCTCCTTCAGGTTAACTAACTAACTAACTTTTCATTTTCCCTTTTTCTTCAAACTTTCTTCCTTATTGGGTGATGATTTATCAGGAGGAACATTGATCAACCATCTATCTTCACTTCTCATACGGAAATTGTCTAACACCAAGACCTCTCAATCAGGTTTCATCTAAGTGATTATGTTTTTTTAAATTATTATTGGTGTCGACGTATCAGTGTCCGGTGTCTGTGTTCATAGAGTTTGAGGACTAATTTATTAATTGTATTATGAAATTAAATGAATGGTAACGTTTCAATGGTGTGGTTTATCAGATGGGAATGTTGTTCAATTCGAGAATGGTTATGTAGTTGAGACTCTTGCTGAAAGAAACGATATTGGTGTCATTCCATATACAATCCGTGTCTCCGACGAAGATGAACTCTTTGCTATTGATGCAATTAATAGCAACATTGTTCGAATCACACCGCCTTTGTCCCAATGTATGTATTGTATGGTTGCTTGTCTCATTTTTCCTTTTATAACTATGGTTCAATTTTTTCTTTGTATGTAGAGAGAATATAGAAGCTAGCTAGAGAGAATGCATTTCCGAAAACAACGAATTTTTATAAATTTCCATAATGTATCAGTAGAAATGGAAATAGAAAACTCAAGAAGTAAATGAGCTCTTAGTTCTCCAAACACAGATGAAAAAGGAAGAAGAAAAAAAAAAGAGAGGAGAAACTCATAAGCTTCGTTGTACTTTATTTATGTATGCAAATAGCAGCATCAGTTGCAGTTAACGAAACAGATTTTTGGACTTCGCAATTAATTCCCACTTTTATCTCGTTATATTATTGCAGATAGTAGAGGAAGATTAGTGGCTGGGTCATTTCTGGGCCGCACAGGTCATGTGGACGGAAAGCCAAGTGATGCTCGTTTTCATTATCCGAAAGGCATAGCCCTGGATGATAAAGGGAATGTTTATGTTGCTGATACTCAGAATATGGCCATCAGAAAAATTGGAGATGCTGGTATGTGTTAACTAAGTTAAAAGAATAAAAGTTTTCAGGATCTAGTGAGGATTAACATGGTCTACTAGTATCTGACAACATCAAAGTCGAGTTTGAAAATAAATTTTCTTATTCAAATTCAATAGATAAGTGTTCTGTTACTATGTGAACTGTGAAAAAGATGATGACCGATTGTTGCTGATCTTTGTATTTTTTAGGTGTGACAACCATTGCTGGAGGAAAGTCAAATGTTGCAGGCTACAGGGACGGGCCTGGTGAGGATGCTAAGTTCTCAAATGATTTTGACGTGGTGTACATTCGGCCAACTTGTTCCTTGTTGGTTATTGATAGAGGAAATGCCGCTCTTCGGCAAATTTTTCTCAACCAGGAGGATTGTAATTATCAATCTAGTTCAATTTCTTTGACAGGTTTAAATTCTAAATCTTTGTTTGGTATGTTTGGTTAATCATCATCTCTCTTGATATATTATATGATAACAGTCTGGTGCTTTTATTTGACCTTACAAACATGCAAGTACAAAACAGTTTTGAATGACTTTTTCTTCACTAGCAACTAATAACTTATTGTGTTTGCATCATGTGATTTGGATTTTAAAATTTCTGGTTCTGAATTTTGGATATCACCAACCGATTACACAAACTAAAAGAAAAGAAAGAAGAATAAGGTTGTATCAATATCAGTTGTGAAGAAAGAACAGAGAAAAATAGTTTGTGTGCTGATTTTTTGGCATCAGTGAAGAAAGAACAGAGACCAATACAAACATCAGTTGCTGGACAAATGCTTGTGCGATAGTTTCCTTGCATATTTCTAATGGCATTTTTTTAATCTAAACTGGGGATGGTGACTTTATTAGTTGTTTTTTTTATGCAATGTAGGTTTTTTGATTTGCTTCTGTTGTCAAATGTCAAATTTAAAGGAGCAGTTGTAACGTAGACTTGTTTGGCAATACATAAAGAGTCTGTTTGTTTAAGCTTTAAAAAAAGTGATTATATGAACATTTTCCCTTGACAAGATCTACAGAGTCAAACCCATTATGAATATATTGCAGGTAGCCATACTATACCTTGCATTTCTACAATAAGAGGCTAACTCTGCCTTGAACCCATGACCTTTTAGTTATAGAGCAATAAAACCAACATTGCACCAATGGTCCCCTTCATTATCATATATTTTGATGAAAAAAATGTTGCTGATGTGAATTTACTGAAGTTTTGAGAATTAAACTAAAAAACGGGGCATATGAAAACTTGAAAACAGTTTTCGCTTTCTAGTTCACTCATTAAGACTGTTAAAGTTAAGAATCTTTAGATATTCCTTTAATTCTACAACTTCCTAGATTGATTCTTATTACTCCTAGAGTATACAACTTCCTAGGCTATTGCTTACTCATTAAGCATCCAATGCATTTATTGTAAACCCATCTTAATTTTATTACCCCCCTCAAGCTGGAGCATACATGACATATGCACACAGCTTGTTACGACAAAACAAAAGTCACCATCAAGATGATCATCAACCGGAAGAGAAGGCACCATTAATAATCATCTGTGGGAATATAGTCGCCATTAAGTGATTTTTAATTTTATTATTTTAGTGGCTTCATCTTACTATTTAGTCCCCTATATGCTCTCTACTATCAAATTAACTTAGATTTTTATATTAAATTGCATTATTCTTTGTTTAAATTTAAATTGCATTATTCTTGCTGGTTTTCTGCAGATATCCTTTCAGTTGTTGGTGCTGTTATAGTAGGATATGGTGCATCCATGCTTCAGCAGGGATTGGGATCCTCTTTCTTCTCAAAAATGGTATGCCTATTTTTCCTCAATAAAATTTGTAATGATAAAATAACTTAAGAGCTATATTTTATTCTTGGTGGTTGGCTAATTACATTGCATACATGCTGCAGAAACCATCAGAAAGAGATTTTAAAGGCAAAGCAAGCAGTGATAAATCTAAGTCCACTCTAGAGAGAACTAAAGAGGAGACGGGATGGCCATCGTTTAGACAAGTTGTTGATCTTTTGAAGATCTCTCTTGAAGAATTTACTAGTTCGATCCTTAAATTTATGCCCTCGAATTTCAGACTTGACGGCACTAGGAGAGGCCTCACACCACTGAAAGATCGTCTTCGGATGCCTGAAGATGAATTAGAGCCCCTGTTGATCAAAAGGCAGAGTGCTCTTGCTCCTCCTCTTACTGAAACCAGGCAGATCCATCTTACAAGTGCAGCTGAAAAATATTCAGAAACAAAGATTGCTAAGGTAAAATCAAGCACTCCCAAGGATCCTTCTTTGCCGAGCAAGCACCGTTTATCAAAGAGACAGGAATATGCTGAGTTTTATGGATCAAGTGAGATTCCAGCTCCTACTAAATCCAAGATCCAGAAACAAAGGTCAAGACACCGGCGACGGGAAAAGAGTGAAGAAGTTTCGGGGGCAGGAGCCGAGCAAAAGCCACTTGAAATGAGGGCCGCTGATTATTCTAATACAAAGTATGACCAATACAATTATAATATGATGAGGACTAAGTATGTGTCTGAGGATACTTCTCGATTCAATCCTCATTAACAGATTTTTCATTTTTTGATGTTCACTTGTATTCTGTTGTCCTTTACATCTAATATGTAAAATAGGCAAACTAGATATCATATGTCCAGTGAGGAGCCAATTATTTAGATAATTCAATATTGGCAATATTCAATGAAATGAAGTTGAAAGTTGAGCAGTTGAGCTCTAAACTAGAGGGAGGTATGTGGAATGCCAAAGGTTAGAGTATTTTGGAATTATTCTGATAATCAAAGGTTTGGTTCAGTTCAGTAAGCCAGACCAAGCTGAACAGGTTTTCGTACAACCCAAACTGAACTGGTTATTTGGTTCACAATACCAGTTTCAGTCTCCAAAACTGATTTTTAGAACTTGGGCTGCAAAACTTGAATGTTCTGTGAAACTGTAATTATATATCTTGAAGGGCCAAGACTAGGGTGTGCGAGTCTAACATGTCGCATACGGTATTACTTTTTTTTATTTTCTTTTGATAAGCAAGGAGAGAGGACAGGCGTCAAGAGGCAACATCGACATCCCAACTAGGTTGGCACCCCGAGTAGCCTCCATCCTATGCTGCCAAACTCTAAAGATTTTATTAAAAAAGGAGGAAAAATAATTACAAAGGAAGAGGGACTAGGCCAAAACCCTCAAACAAAGAAAAAAAAAACAGAAAGCAAAAAAACAAATAACAAAAACTCCCCAAAAACAAACTATGGAAATCTGTAGTTGGGTAATCCACATTTATCCTGAAAGAAATCGACGGACAACTCAGAAACAGTTGACTCTAACTGTCCAAAAATTCATGGGCAGTCGTAGAAGGATCACCCCGAGCACGGGTTTTGGTAGGTTGCTTCTGTAAGACTTGTTGTAATTTTAATTTCTGTTTCTGCTTCCTTGTTAGAACCGGTGTGAAGTCTTCAACAGCTGATCTCGCATCATATTGACGCACCCTTTCCCACAAATCTAAACCATGCTGAATATTTTTGCTGGGATGAACTTGTTGTTGAATTTCAACAGCCACATGTTCATCCTGATTATGTGATACATTAATATTAACATCTGCTTGCACAACCTCTTCAGTCCCTTCAAGTGATATCACGACAGCCTCATTGGACACTACAGAATTATCAACGGAACGAGCAGCCATGGGGGATTGGTTAGGAACAGAATGCACATCGACGTGCTCAACCAAATTCTCTGTCTGAACCTGTGGCAATTCCACAGATACCTCATGCACGTCATCGTGACCGACAATTGATGAATGTGGTACATGCTCATGGTCACCCTTGGGACTCTCCACCAGCTCCCGGGGGCGCGAATGATTATGTTCCACATCATCCGAGAACGTCGCAGTAACATCGTCAACCACGGGGTTCTCCAACTCCTCCCGCGATGTCGGATGCGACTGCTCCACTCTCTCAGAATGCACTTCATCGTGCGCAACCGTGGAAACAATTTCAAACACTGGCGTAGCTAGTGGTAGCTCCTCACTAGAAACACTGTCAAACACGTTATGTAGTGGAAAGCTGAAAGATGTTGACGACAATGACGTCTTGGGCATAGGGACCGTCATATGAGAAGTAACAACTGCTGAAGTAGAAGTAACAACCGGCCCCATGTGTGAGCTAGCAATAATAGGGGCCGGAATAGCCTGAGAAGGCGGAGCCAGTGGTGAAGGGGCAGTAGTAACCGGAACTCTCTGAGAAGTGGTGACTGTCGAAGTAATCGGAACTGGAACCCAAGTACAGGTACTGCCATTGGCCGAAGTGGAAGCCCCCCCATTTGTGTGCTGTCGAGTTGTTGTAGGGGGTGCTTTCTCAGCCACAACGATTTGTTTCCCACGATCATCTTTATCCTTTGGCTGTTGAGGAAACTAGGATCCGTGCATAGTGGCCAAAATTGCGGTTTCTTGTCGGTCCATCAATGTCTATCGAAGTGCCAACCGCATTTGCTATTTCCTTCAATGTTCTCTCCCGCCAATACTCTTGCGGTAACTCAACCAGTCGAATCCAAAGTGATACATGAGTCTGCTTCTGAGCAAGATATTTGAAATCTTTGGTCCACTGAGATAGTCTTATCAAACCCAGCTTGAGATTGATTGTACCAGCTGCCCATATTTTACGAAGATCCTCCACCGAATCAAAATGGAAATCATAATATCCTTTGCCTAAAGGAACCATTTTCCACGCCGCCATTGTTTTCCAAAGCTTTCCCAATTTAGTGCTTAGGTCACGTGCAAAGTACGATTTCTCACCCTTGTATAGAGTCAATCTAGCCCGTAATGCATTCTTGCATTCCTCTACACCACGGTTATACTCCTCCTGCCCAATACAAATGCTCAAAGCGTCTCCTTTAATGCATGGAATTGGGAATGGTCTGTCATCGATTGTGTTTTGACAAGCCAAGGCTGCTGCCAATGATTTCGTCGGTACAACTTGTGCTTGCACCATTGCTGAGGGAGCGGTATCACACACACACTGCCAGGGGCACGTGTATGCCATCCAAAGTCTGTCAACAATTCACCAGGCCTGATACTAGTAATGAGTAGTGCGTGGATGTAAGATTCTGGTAACGTGAATTATGGAAGGTGTGAATGAGCCAAATAATAAAATCAGAGCAGATTAAAAGATTCGAGAACAAACACAAGCACCGCCAATCACAAATAAAAATTCCAATTGCTGGATGAAAAAACACCAATCAGCGCTTCCGTGAATCACCAGTTGAAAATTAGGGAAACTTGAAATAATTGGAACGGTAGAAAGAAGCAACACAAATCAATTCCCCCACTCCAATCCAATTGAGTGGTGGAAAGCAATCATGTGTGAATGAATTTTGAAGAACTAGCAAATTGAAGGAAAAACAAGAGACAACAAACCGATTGAATGAGCGGCGCCGTCTAACGTATTTTCTCCCATTCTATTATCGTGCCTCATCCATCTAAAAAAAACTCACCTATGGAGGGGCATACGGTATTACTCTATAATGAAATATAAGCAAAAATGACCGTTAAAAAATTGATGTATCTGCTTAAAAATATACTCCACAAACAACTTTTCAACTACATTTTTTTTTGCTTATATTTCATTCGAGTCGAGGGAGTACATTCACACTGTTTTGCCCGAGCTTACACTACACATGCCTGTATCAAATCACATTCAACCCTTCTCCATCACAGCTTCTGTCCTGACTGACCTACTGTGCTACCGCCGCACCCCATTCTCTGCCATGTACTTTTGCCCAGCCTTCCCCTCTCTTTCGATCTGTGAAACCCATATGTGGGCCTTGGGAAAATGGTGCTGTGTTTGAAATTTGAGAGGTGCATGACATAATTTCACATTTGGTTTTTTAATTCTTCAATTTTTTCTGATCAAACTTGAAAAGTTTATTCATGTGAAGTCATAGTTGTCCATGGTAGTGATATCATCCTAATTAACATAAACAATTAAACCAGAAAAATTATTCTCCACGGTTGAACACCCAGAAATAGGGGCTTATAACTGGAATCGCAAGGAGTTTAAAATATGATTTTCTTCCAAAGCTCCTTTACAAGGTTTGAATCAACAATGCTATTTTCGTCTCTTATTTCTTCATACAGATTTAACCCACTCCACAATATGATTTTCTTCTGACACCTTTTTTTCTAGCTATTAACTCTAGCAAAACTATTCCATAACTATATACATCTGACTTTCTGCTCGTGATGGTTGCATAAGCTTCTTTGTCATATGCCAAAGTAAAACATGTGTTATTCTATAATAAAAATTTGTGAGTTTATCCCGATGAGCTTAGCTCAGTTGGTAGAGATATTGCATTTTATATGCAGGGACCGGAGTTTGAACCTCGGACACTCCACTTCTCCACAATTAAATTGTGTGAGCTCTAACCACTAGGTTGCTTGACAAAAATTAAAATAAAATTGTTAGATTAATTAAACATATTTTCTGTCTCTCAGAATTTTCAAAATTTATTTTAATTTTTCCTTGGAAATTGTTTGTTTTAATCTTCCAACTTTAGAAATATATTGTTCCGGATTGGGCTCCGCTCTAGCTAATAAAGGTCGTATAAAAGTTACTTTTGAACCTGGAGATTGGGTTTGGGTTCATATGAGAATGGAACGTTTTCCAAATCAAAGAAAATCCAAACTAAACCCAAGAGAAAATGGACCTCTTCAAATTCTAGAGAAGATCAATGATAATGCCTACAAGCTAGTTTTAAGTGAATATGGAAATATCAATGACACTCTTAAGATGAATCCTTTCGAAGAGGGAGGGAATGATAGAGATGCGATTGGTCCATCCGCAAATCTTTGAATGGAATATGAAGTCCTATGAATAAGCAAGACTGGGAGGATGAATCAAGCTTTACAAGGCTTAATCATAAAGATCAAAGAAAAAGAAATTCAATATGTTTGATAATAGTGCTCCAAGTCATTACAAAAGCATAGTGGGAATTCAAATCATGTTACGGTTTGTTTGGTGCACATGATAGGATAAATATAGGATATGATAAAAAATTAGATAAGGATATGATATGATAGTGATAGGATAGACACTTATCCTATCATGCGTTTGGTGCACACATGATAACAAATATGATAGTATTATTTTGTCAAAATTATAAGAAATATGATTAAAACAAGTTTCAATTTTTTTTTTTAAAGAAAAAACAAGTTTCAATTTTAAAACTAATCAAATCAGATAATTTGTTCCAAGATTATTCTTTTTGAATAGCAAATATAGTTTCAAGATTATATGAGCTGGTAATTTCAATTCTCAATAACCTAGTTTCATGATTATACAAGATATATTCAAAAACTATTCGTCAGGTAATTGAATAATACACTTAATTAAATCAGACAGAACTATATTGAATTGAGGCAGATAAGTTGAGATTGAGAGACAATGTAGGAAAAGAAGCAGGAGGCGAGAGAAATTGGGTTTCTTGTTTCAACATGACATGCGTTTTATAAATGTTTAATTGATGGAGAATAGCATGAGGTGTGATGGAGAAGAGGCAAGAGGCGAGAGACACATAAGGGATTTTTGGGGGAGGCACGATAGAGAAGAAGATACGTGTGATTTAATACCTTATCATGTTGCTAACCCACTAAATACTAAGGATTAGAAAAACAAAGGATGAATAGGATAGGATTAGAAATAGGTTTAATTTATCCTTTTTTATTGGTGCACCAAACATCGGATTGAAGCAGGATATGATAGTTTTATCATATCATGTCTCCTTATCATGTGCGCCAAACGGGCCCTTAATGCTTATTTTCTAAGTAATAAGCATGCACTTATCAATGTATTTGGTAAATGCATGGTAGTGAGAATTTATTTCTAGTATTTCAAGTTTAGGTTATAAATAAGAAATCCATGTACTTCTCAAATCATAACTTGAAGATTAATTAATTTGAAATTTTCTATATTGTGAGAACTTTTCCTTTGTTCTTGAGCCAATAACTTTTAGTGTTGGTTCTACCAACATGTCGCGGTTAGGGTCAAGCTCCTTACCTGTTTTCAAGACGGTCCTAATCAGACACTTATCAAATTCTCCCTCACTTCAATATACACCAAAGAGTTCTATTGAGTTATAGACAACTCCCTCTTTCCGCTTGATGCATTTCCGAGTCACTTCTCCCCTCTCTTTTCCGTCCCTTCGGAATTAAGTGTCTTTGAAAATTAAGTGTGTTCTTAAGACCATAGTTCCTTTCAAGATATAATGTCTCTTCAAAATTAAAATTGGTCTTAAAAGCATAGTCCATTTGACAATTTATGTCCCTTCATAATTAAGAGTATTTTTAAGGCCATAGTTTTCTTGAGATATATTGTCCATACCAAATTAAGAATGGTCTTATAGTCCCTTTCGATATTCTCTACCCTTGGAGAAGTTAGAGGTTAGAATGGTGGTAGCACCATATTTAAGTAGTTATCATAGTAGAGTGGTCTTAGTACCACATTTGAGCGTTTTATATTCGAGTGGTCTTAGTATCATAATGAAGGTGTATTTCTAGAACATATCCTACAGTGCAGGACTTTGATACAAATATAGTTGGGTTGTTTTATCTGAAGACGTCGTGGTTGATAGTCTACTTGCACAATTTTAGGAAGTGTCACGAAATGTTTTAAAGAACGCGACCTAGTCTGCAACTTATCCAAGTAATCTCTTCGATGACTAGAAATATTTTTGAACTGTTTTTAACTATAGTTTGAACACATATACATCACATAAAAAAATCACAAGTTCAAATCTTTCCTCAAACCCATTCCAAAGCAGTGATCATTGCATATATGGTCGGAGCATCTTTTTGCAATCAAGCTTCGCAATTGTATGCTCTAACAGTTATGATATTCAGTCCTCTAACAATAATGATTATAAATAACTGAATAGAGAAAGAAAATCTAACAAACTATTCACGAATCCCCACTTGCTTATAATAACCAACCATAATAACAATCATATTAGTACAAGTCATAATTACACTCAAACAAGTATAAACTATGAATCAACAACAATCATAAAAACTGAAAAATAAGTGACAGATTGAATTTGTTACAAGATCTTACTACTGAGAAACACAATATTTATTTATAATGATTAGAGGAAAAGACCAAGCAGATACTTAGCCAAAAAAGTTATCAAACAATTGGAGTGCAAAGACATTGATCATTACGGCTATCTTACACATTCATCCGTCTTGGGTTGATATGATGATTTAAGGAGGAATTTCGTGCTCAAAGCATATATAATGCGAGTCTGACACGTCTAACAGAAGAAGAGAAGTTTTCGGAGATGATACCTAAGCTTATCTTTGGAAATTCTTATTGAAGTTTTACAAACTTAACCAACAAACTGACATCACTGAATATTTGGACCTACATCAGTATTACACTTGGTAGTAGATATTAGTATCTACAACAGAAAACAATATCTAATAAAAAAAAGGGAGTTTAGTAGCTATTAAAATAGAAACTATGATTATACAAATGCATCAAATTGAGCATATGATTTATTTACTATTATAATGTAATGAATCAGCTGACATGTACGCAAATACTGGGAAACCAATCTGAATCCAGAGTCCAAACAATAACATTCCACCATTAGTGGTTGAATACTGACAATCTAAACTGAAAGAGCTATGTCAAGTTAGATCATATCTAGTATTCAGAATTTGCCTCAATTTGCTCTTGTAGTTGGCATATACAATTTTTCTGTCAGTCCGAGTCAGGTATGGTTTAATCAAATCAAAGATCATACCTGAAACAATGCCTTAGCAACTGAACCACATACTTGATTCCCATCAGCCATGTAATTGTGGTCATCTGAACCGATTGACTGCGGGCTTGACCGTGTGCTTCTTGTCATTGGCGTCTCACATACAGTGTTTCTTGTCATTGACCGTGTGTTTCTTGTCATTGGCGTCTCACATACTGTGTCATAACATGCCCTTGTTCGGTCTTTCCTTTTTGAAATCTTCGAAAGGTGATCTTTCTTGGATTTCATACCCTTCTGTTTTGGGGCCCAAACTCGCAAAGCAGGCATTCGAATTTTGAGAGCTTCAATTAGCGTTTTATTATGACCCCCTTCTATATTCCTTTGCAATTTTCGTCTTACATTCTTCTGCAAATGAAAAGGCTTGTTTTCTGCTGAAAAAGGCCCATTACCGACATCATTTTCACCCATTTCATCTCCGTAAAATTTTCTATCCAATGATTTGCTGCTGTCCTCGCTGTTAAATAAACAATCCGGGGCTTCATCCTCATTTACAAACAGAAGCAGATCCATTTTGTTGTAGATTTTATGAACAATGTCTTCAAGGGTGTGAGAATACCTGAAATTTCGCAGGTTTCACAATCATAAGTGTGTGTGCTTTCTTTACTTTAGGCAGTTATTAACTAAAGTTCATTGTTTCCATGAAAAAAGAGAATCAAACTAAAAGAAACTCATAAAAACTCTAGTACATAGCAAAACAAGAAGCAAGCACCAAAAAATATCATATATATTGGCATAATTGCAGCAAAATGAGAATAAATTGAGTTATTTACTGATCTCCAAACAGAAACTAAGAAATCCTTAAATCTCCATAGTTCATGCTAAAGCATAATATAACTTTTCAGAGCAATTAACAGCGAACATATAAGACATCTCAATCGAGTTAATATAAGCATGTACCTGCTTTTTATGATCTTTGCCACATAATTTTCAAGGTTCCAATCACCAAAGAACCCCCCTTCCATGTGGCACTGAATGTTCTCTAAGAGTAGGCATATTTGTTTGACAAACTTCTGTTTACTGGAATCTTCAATTCCGCATCCAACCTCTGATTGTAAAATTTCCAATCGAAATAAAATTTGCAGTTCATATCTAATTCTTACTTAAGGAAAAACATGAAACAAAATTTCACAAATTTTATAACTGTAAATTTAGAAAACAAAATATGCATCATAATCATAAACATAAATTACGGAAAATGTGATAAAAGGATACTCTCTAACAGCATGTTCTGTGATTATAGTAGTTGGTCCTGCTGCATCAGATGCCTGAGCGGATGAATCTCTACTTTTAAGCTTTGCAGCTATGTCCTTGGGATCCTTCAACAGTTGTTTTACTAATTCAGATACAACCATACTACCACAAGCATTATTATCTTTCAGAGGAGAATGGACCTGAATCGGAGGAATTGTTTCCCTATCAACCTTCTGACATAGCCAGTAAATAGATGAATTAACAAGCCGCTCAGCCAAAGCTACGAGGTCTATGACATCAGATTCAATTCCCTGTTGAATCCTATTCAAAAGATTTCTAAAAAATACTTCAGATGTTTCTAACCTACAATCAAGCACCACATCATCCTTTTTCGTATCAACCTCAGCATTAATTCCAGCTGACAGAACCACCTGTGGGATTGACTGTTCACCATTTTGAGGTAACTCGTTCAATTTACTGTCAGTCCCTTCTGCAAATATCTGATTTGGCTTGGGGTATTCCGACAAAGTCAGATCATGGCAGCTAGATTTCTTCACCTGTTTCATCCAGCATTTTAAAAACTTCAACTTCTTTGACTTGTTACATTCCATCGCATAGTAAACCTCATGCAGATCTATCTCAAATTGATCATATACCAAATCACAAAAGGAGCTCCATGTGAGGTTTCGAAGTACATTTAAATCTGTCATCTTCTTTTTCTGCTCACCCTTGATTCCCACAGCACCCTTGACCTGAGAATCCACCAAATCCCTGTTCTTGTGAAATATGCGATCTGATTTTAAAATGCCTGTCCCAATAAAAGAATTCATATTTGCTGCACCAAAATCGGAGGCCAATTGTGGATCCGCCAAAACAGATAAAAGAGCCGAAGAAACGGTAAAAGGCCTAAGAATACCGACACAAGAACCACCACCTTTACCACTGTCAACCGACACAAAAGCCCAGCAATCTTCTCTATAAAGATAACTCAACAACATCTCCCAAACGGGAACAGATTTTCGCCACCCCTGACAGCCAAATTCAGTTGCTAGCATCTCAAGAACCCTATCAGCGAAAAACTCACCTGAATCTCCCTTCATACATTCCCCTAAAACCTCACGCACCAGAACCGAATCAGAGAGACATGACCTAAACTTCACAAACGCATCACACTTGCGCACAACCGTAACTTTCAATTTCGCCGTTCCATCTGAACACACATTCCACAACCTCTCCTTCCTTCCACAACCTTGTAAATTCCCATCCTCCCCTCTACCGAAAACCCTAAAATCCAAAACTTCAAGATCACAACAATTGTACTCAATAGGACTCCCATTCACATCCAAAATCTCAAGAGTCAATTGAACCTTAACTTCCCTAGAACAACAACGAACAGAAAACCACGAAACCCCAATTTTGGGATATATCAAACCAAAAGGAACAAGAGCAGAACCAAGCAAAATTGAATCCAAAGAACAAAAACCCCAACCCAATTTCCTAGTCCCAGTCTCAAACAACCCGCGTATCATACCAACCTCATCTTTATCATCACTATTAACACCAATCCAACTACAATGAACACCCTTAGACCTAAACCTACGACTGACATTCCCAAAAAACCCTAAAAACCTCTCACAGAAAGAATTCTCAATTCGCAACGAATCCTCATCGGAATCGAAAAATCCTGCAAGAGAATTAAATGAATTAAAGAAAGGAGTAAACAAGAGAATTAAATTAGGAGAAACAAGAGGAGTTTTGGCGTCGGCGTCGGTGTCGGGTTCCCAGGGGTAATCATGGAGAAGCTGAGTGAGGGAATCAATGAGATTTGCGGCTTTGGGGTGATAAGGAAGAGGGAAATTGGGGAAGGTGGATAGGGTTTTGGAGAGGAGATTGAAAGTGGAGAAAGGATGATCGAAGGAGAAAGAGTGTTTAGGGAGAAAAGGATGGAGTTTAGAGAAAGAGAGATGAGGTGGGAGAGAAGAGAAGAAGAATTTGAAGGCGAAAAGAGAGGTGGAAAGTGGAGGGAAAGAAAGTAGGGTTTTAGAGGTGGAGAGAATGTTTTTGATGTAGTTGGTGGTGGTGTTGTGAAGGAGGAGGAGTGGGTCTAGATCTATGAGAAGAACGATGCGGTTTGTGTGGGCGTAACGTATCATTGGGTCTGAGTTTGAATGAGAAGAACTCATTGTTGATGAGAGAAGGGATGAGACGGTGGTGTTTTTATTGACTGAATCGTCTTCTTTGTGTTTATTGGGTTCATTCTATCAATGGAAAGTTTCTTCGGTGATGGGAGGAAGAAAGAGAAACACCACTGTACAAAACTCCCGCCAAAATGATTTCTCGACAATTTTCTATTCACTCCTTGCCGCCTAAGGTGTACGGTTATTGGAGTGTTCTAGATCCACATTGATTCCATTTTGAAGCTAATAAAAATAAGAAAAATGTTAACTTGTGCCCTTAAAACATAGGTGAAGGATTCCATTAATAAAAGTTATGTATCGAAAATTGTGTTAATTTATTACTTAAAAAATTTAATATTAATTTTTTTCAATTAATATTTACCATTACTGACAAGAATTTAATGCTTAACATGCGCCCTAAGAGCACAAGTTAACATGACCCTAAAAATAATCAATAGCTTTGTACCAAAAAAATAAATAAAAAATAATCAATCGCTATGAGCCCATACACGGGTACGATACAATACATGTACGCAGATGAGAAATTTTTAAAATTTAGGATACAATACGACTGATACGTTAACAATTTTTTTTTACTAAAACTTTGTGATCATACCTGATCAGAAGGTGGTTGTCGGTGCTTGGTTGAAGGTGGTGGTTCACGGTGGTGAGAGAACTTTCGTGATCGCTGAACCGAATGGGGGGTGTGTACCTGCAGACACTCTGACGCTCAAGTCAATAGAGGTTCAGAATGGGGGTTTTAGAGTGAAGAAGATTCTACCTTGGAGGCTGCGAGGAGCCTCCTACTTATAGAGGTGGGTGAATGCAGAGCCGTTGTAAGGCACATGTGTGACCAACGGTTACAAAATCGTAAGAAGTGTAACCGCCAGTAAGATATTCGCGGGAACGTGGATAGAGAGACGTTGCCGAACGTTGCAGGACGTTTGAACTATTCTCCTTTGCTCCGTACACCCCCTCGCGGGGAAGGGGTGTGTCGCGAGTAATTTTTCCAAATTCAACATTTGGGCTTGGTTTGTTGTTGGGCCTAAGTGGTTTAAGCCCAGGTCTTTGACTGGTCCAGAACACTTTGTATATGTAAAATACTTGAAGAAAATAAGCATTGATTACACTTCATTATTACATGTATGTAAAGTTTTCTTATAAATCATATTATATTTTTATTTGTTGGGATATCGAGAGAAACATTCAACATAAATTTTATCCAATGTTGATTAATTAAATAATCTCTCTCTTGTTACCTTCATCCACAAGAAGTATAATTTTAAGTGGTTCATTGAGAAACAATTCTAGCATATCTAAAATTGAATCATATACATTTCTACTGAATTTCTACAATTGTCTTACTATTTTACCCTTCATTTTTTCTAGGATACGTATCTGTGAAGTATCTTATAAATATTCTTGTGTATTTATGGAGTATCCTATAAGTATTGGTTAAAATATTTTTTAAAAAATTAAAATAATTAATTCCGATACTTCGTGAGTACGTATCCACGAGTATCCGTGAAGTATCGGTATCCGATACGGATATGCATCCGTTTTGGAGTATTCAAGCTTCATTGATCAATACTTTGTTAAAATTCTAAAGTAAAAATTATTTTAAGACAGATAAAAAATGTTAAAGTGATAACTAAAATGAAACGGAAGGAGTATTTAAAATATAAGATAAAAAATATACGGTTTAATTTGTTTCGATTGATTTTTTAAACAAATCAAATCGAATCAACGCGGTTTGAAATGATTTAAAAAAATTGTCAACAATTTTAATTATTGTACGTAACAATTAAACAAGTTTGTAACAATTAATAATTAATTTCAAATATGATTAAGGTAGATAAACAAAAGGTGCAACAATTAAACAAGAAGAAAAAGAAAAAAGGTCCAAAAGAAAATATAATCAAGATTGCTTTTCTCACAATGAAAAGTTCAAAATGACACATTAAAATTACCTAAAAGCCCTCAACAGTAGTTAACTGTTGCCCAAGGAACCAACGGCAGTTAACTACCGCTGAAGCCAGCGGCAGTTAACTGCCGTTCACACCAGTAAACAGAACCAGTGCAGTCTGCATTGGTTTTTCCAACCATTTTGGCCTGCTTGTACGTGATATATATATATATATATATATATATATATATATATATATATATATATATATATATATATATATTTATG